>Ga0065715_10000193_pt1 | contig 48245 bp, 49 predicted proteins | sample MisBulReplicate1_FD_59102 | JGI IMG/M metagenome (GOLD analysis project Ga0065715, IMG submission 59102) | Miscanthus rhizosphere microbial communities from Kellogg Biological Station, MSU, sample Bulk Soil Replicate 1 : eDNA_1 v2 (version 2) | ecosystem: Host-associated > Plants > Roots >...
TTACAATTAGAAAGGTAATGCTGTGGTTGACAAAAAGCTATTAAGAAAGAGATTGAGCACATGAAGAACTTCTATAATTTATCTGAGCAAAAGGATTAACCTAATTCTCAGGCTAACCCAATAGGATCAAGGGAAATTAATCTGAAATTGTAACCGCATGATACCCCTCTCGGCATGCTGGGCAGGAAGCGTGGTCACAGAGACACTCTACACAAAATTTGTGTGCGCTGTAGAATGCGCAGATACTATCAAAATGTAGACAGTTCTCACATACTACATGTTTGTGACAAGGATCTCGCAAAATGATTCCGTTTGTCATAATCATTGTCGATACAGGCCATATATATGATTACTGTTTCATTTAGCCTTCTTTGAAATAGATTGATGGGAAGATTAGATTTTTTCAATAGTCTTGTTACATATTCATCCTATTGTGAATTCAGTATGCCGAATTTGCCCAGTTTGGTAGAGTTTTTAAGATAAGCAAAGGTCCAATTATCCATGGTCATCTACGATGTCCCTGAGGTTGATAAGAAGATAGGAATCAAGCTCTATAGCACTAGTTCACCTGGGACAGGTGGTTTTATCAAAGGGAGCCTTGATGACTTTAAGGTTTTCGAAATTCTTCATAATTCAATAGTGGATGATTATAGCCTTTTTAAAAATGGCAAGTACAAATTTCCCTTATTTTCTCTTCAAAAAGCAGGATTGGATTCTAACCATGCACTTATTGAAATAAAAAACATACTCGGTATTAACTTCCGTTGTCTCGGAATTAAAGATTCGAAAGCAGTTTCAACTCAATTCTGCACTACTGACCAAAATTTTGAGATAAAGTCTAGTAACACCCCTCATACGAAATTAAGACTGATAGGATTCACCAAAGATCGATTGAGGAAATCTCACCTTGTCGGCAATCAGTTCCAAATAATTATAAGAAACATGGAGGACTTTAACCAACAGGACTTTTCTACAGAGACATCCTTTATTCCGAATTTTTACGGTCTTCAAAGGTTTGGTAGCGCACGACTAGTGACCCATCTTGTAGGAAGACAAATCTTAAAAAAGGATTTTAAAAATGCGGTCCACATTCTGCTTTGCCACACCTCTTCTTTCGATACTAAATTCAGTACAGAAATCCGAAAAAAATGTGAAGATCCCGCCAATTATAACTCTGTCTTAAAAACTCTGCCACTAGGAATGGACATTGAACGCGGTATTTTAATATCCTTATTAAATGGAAAAGATTCTATCTCCTCCCTTAGGACTGTACCTATAAACATACGGCGGCTTTTTATTCATGCTTATCAATCATTTTTGTTTAATGAATGCATTAGCTCCTTAATTATGGCAGGAGAAGAAGTTACTAAATGTGTAGATAAGGATTTGTGTTTTGAGCTTGAAAATGCGCAGATATTAGGAAAGTTAAGAAAATTTAGTACTGGCATGGACGCTGTGGAGAATGTCCCAGCTATGCAACTTGCGGGATATGGGTTGAGAAATAGAGAGGGTAGATTTGAGAATACAATGTTAAAAAAATTATCAGAAGAAGGGCTAACTACAAAAGATTTTTTTGTAAAAGAAATGCAGGAACTCAGTGTGCAAGGGGGATTTAGACAGTTACCTCTCATGGTAAGTAATTTTGAATATGAAAATAAAAATTTAATTAAGTTTAGGTTGCCTGTAGGAGCTTATGCAACCACGCTACTTAGGGAACTGATGAAGCCATTAAATCCAATCGAAGCAGGTTTCTGAATGACTCAGTTAGTAATGTCCTACTTTCGGTCTATAATGGAAATTAACGGCTTAAAAGCAGTTTAGCTTCAGATTTGAAACTTGGAAACCAGTACATGGTAGACTCAATAAAATATCCCAAACATAAATACACGAGATAGTATTTCAAACGTATCATGCTTGGCAGTAGGGATTATCCTATGATTATAAATGAAAAGCTAAATCAAATTTTTAGCGATCGCAAAAAAAAGGCAGAGCTCGACTTCCATAATATCAGAGTCGAAGAGGCAATCCAATGTACCAGATTGTCATATTTTGATCGAATGGAGCCAATAGAAGATATTACTCCTCAGATAATAAATAATCTTGTTAGGGAAGGGTTTCTTAATCTTATGAAGAGTACTGAGGCAAAATACAAAATAGAGGATCTTACTCTAGTGGTAACCCCAGATCTCGTTTTAGACGGGGAACTAATTGCAAACTTTCATCTTGTATCAATACTTCCAGATTCTGTCAGCCCAAGGGATATGCTTTTCGCAAATGCCTGTCTTTTCGCCCTCGACAAAGAACTAGCCATAGTTGTTTATATCACTCCTGAAGGTACTCACACCCAGTTCTTTGTGGGAAAGAGTAATAGAATGTTTGAGCAAGTAGTGAGGAGAGCAAGAATTCTGAGTATGTTGTTAGAAGAAAGGAAGAAACCAGTAATAGAGCCAAGCCCTTTTTGTATTGGTTGTAAATACAATGATAGGTGCTTCCCACAGCAAAAAGATAAAAGCCCACAGTTACTTGAAGATCTATTTGGAACAAATAAGTAAACAGCGTTTGAAGAACGAATTACAATGTCATCGTGTCCAAATATTAAAGCTATCTTGATTTGCTAGGAAAGGGAAAACGGAATTTAGGACAATCTTAAGGGAATTTCTCTGAAAAATTATTTTCACCTCCGGATGACTGAAAACTGGAAGTTTGCTTGTAAGAAAATGTTCCGTTTATAGTGTAGACTGCAGAATTTTTTATAATTTTATTCCAGTCGGCTAACCTGGGCCCATCCTTATTAATTGTCGTTTCATCCCCGATTGCCGAAGACATGTTTCCCACAATAGGAAATATATTCGCCTGTGAACCAACGAACCCTTCGGGTTTCTCTCCGATATCCCCCGACACGATTCTACCTGAATTCGTATAAATATTGTAAGAGATTGATTCTAGCATTATTGTACCCCTATTAGGATTGTGGACATTAAACGTCACCCTTACTTTTGCGGTTTTGTTATCGACTGGCTCGGTTCGTACTGATTTTATTGATAAACTTAAGGAACTTGCGTCTTTCAAGGCTTCCTGATTGAAGATCTGTCCATTCATATTGACAGTAGGTACCTTTAAATTAGATATTATGAAACCCAAATTTTTAAATCCAATGCTATTAAAAAACAACACGAATAGCAAGCTGCCCACAATTACCGCACCAACACTTGCGTACGCCACTTTTCTTTTCAAGTATAATATGCATGAATTACTGCTTTGGTATAATAGTTTATGCTGAAATGAGCTATCGTAAGTTAAACAGATCAACTTTACACTGACATATTAGAAAACCTACACGGATACCAAACTTTTAGATATTATAAGACTAGTACCCATTACGGTTGCAATTTTGAACACCCTTTACATAGATGTTCGTCTATTTCAATAAATAAGAGTAACCAGAGGAAAATAGTAGGTACGCCAAATTAGTGTAATCGTAAACTAAGCATAAAAAAATCTTGTTCTGCAAATTGACACATGACCGTTTTGAAATCAAAGGTTTATATTAATTAGTCCGGAGGTGTTGGTATTCAACAATAGTATTTTTTTTGAAACAGCTCATAATAGGTGTAAACTTGAAGAATGATGAACGCCGTCCCGAACATAGTAACACTTTACAGTAAGGAATTTTTGGTTGTCAGGCTTAAACTCTAATGGTAAATGGTTTAATCGAGAGTCTGTTTGAATTAAACGCACATATATCTGGATCTGAAAGGCCTTCACCCATGTCCTCAAGACAATGAGAAAGTACTCTTTAATGCTTCGGATCAAAACACCGCGTTAGAAGAAACTAAACCAATCACATTGGCTGGGTGGGATTGTTGATTGAACATAATATTTAGAATATTTTGAATCTCTGGATTTCCCCAGAATTCAACAGCGAGGTCAACTTTAGAAATAAATTGAAAAGACCGCATTCGCTCGACCTAACGTTACTATCAGTGGCAATTGGAATGTCTATGTTGGATAATTGCGCCATTGAATTATCAATTTTGTTTCAAAATCAATATTTCAAATTGCTATTTTGCTAAATACTCTTCCAAGCTTAAACATAATCAATAGTCAATTCTTCTAGTGTACCTGGTAGACATGATCGCGGTACCTGAGAAAATATTCTCTCCAATTCGCAAATTGCTTAAACCTTACGATGAACCTAATTTTCTTGGATTACGAATTCAAATTCTGTAGTAATTATTTGCTTTGATTTAATCCAAATCAAATGCCTAGAAACATGAGCAAGGACGAAGACAAATAAAAATGGACTGAATCCTATTCCATCTAGTTAATGAAAATTTGCGGACTAGGAATATATTTGTGATACTATTAGACCGAAGTATGTTTCTTAGCGGCAGGAGACTCGTATTGTTTGGAGTGGTTGCGGGGATCGTGGTTATTATAGTTCTGCTTCCTGCCATACTTGATTCACTTTCTGGACAAGGTATAACTAATGTCAAATTTGCCCTGAGTAAAGTTCAATATGTTGGCGTAGACGATTCAAACAAGACAGTATCCCTCAACGTAATCTTTGCAGTGCTGAACCCTACCGATAAAGCATTGACTACCTCTAGGATTGATTATCTCCTGCTAGCAAATGATACTCGGTTGGGGAATGGTACTATCTCGTTTGAGGATATCCCATTAAACGGACGTCCACAACTCTATCCAGAAAGAATTGTGTATATACCATCAACCTTCAAATTTACTCAGTCGATTACCACATCTCAAATTTACACTAGATTAAAGAATGATCCGACTGCAGCATCACATACGAATTGGTCTGTAATGGGTCAGGCCCAAATTGATTCCGCATTTACGACGCTTCCGAAGTCCTTTCACTCAAGTCTGCCATAAGATAAAATAATTTGCTAGGAGGGATAAACTCCGTTACTGTTATTAAGATATTTCTAATTCATTGCCAAGAATTTTTTCTTCAGTCATGCTCATCAGACTCTTAGGTGACGCATCAACTGCAATCTTGTTAAAGCTAGTTATAACCCATTCCTCCAGCCAACTACATCTAGAGGGACTGTACTGGGTCATTTCGTCCTCAGAAGAACAGGAGTGTTGATAGGAACAACTAAGGCATGGCGCTCCTTCGACAGAAGCAATCTGAACATGTCGTTTCTTGGAGGTCTCTGCCATCGCAGATTTCTTGATAATGAGTTTATATGTCCACCTCCCTTTGTGTAGAACCTTCTCCCTCGATATTAAAGACTGCTTTTCTAGGTTTCCTGCTAGTCGCGAGCCGTCTCTACTGTCCAAGGAAAATTCCTTGCAAATTTCAGTTTGAAAGACACCTTGCTGACCACTCTTTAAAATTGTTGCCAACACCCGATCAAAGAGGTCATGTTTATTACGGGATACCGATTTTGAACTAAGTAAATTAGGCGACAAAAGATATTCCATTATCCAATTCATTATATAAAAATCTTGACATTGAATCGAATGGCGAAGAGAATGACATATTCAAAATCATGCGGTCACCGGGATTTGAATTCCCGCTCCACTTTGAAACAAGAAGGAGTCCCGGGTTGCGGGCTTTCTTCACCTGCGTGCTATGGTATGCAGAGTGTGGAAGGCCAGTGTCCTAACCAAACTAGACGATGACCGCAATATCAACAAATAACGCAATAGTATGAGCATATTAAACCTTAGGTTTAACTACTCACATTCGCTCCTTTGTCAGGAAATATTCGATTTAGCAACATGTCTATTGCCTTGTTTTTGGCTTTTTCCTTATAAAATGCAAATCCCTTAGAGGGTATTTCCTTGTCTTTTTCCTCTTCTATTTCCTTCGTAGACCTTGGATCTAAAACTCCATCAAAATGAACTTTTAATTCTTTAAATTTAATTGAAACATAATCGTAAATTTCTCTTTGCCAATGCGAAGTGACCACATATATCGTAGGGGGATTTTTTCGTTCTTTCAGCTTGTTTAAAACAGAATCCAGTGCGTCAGCAAGAGTACCATAATCAGAAATAATCGCAACTCCCGATTGATCGATTGATTCCCTTTCGACTATTATCTGTTTGATACTATTCCCAAGATTTTTCTGCGCAGATACGATAAAAATTTCAGTCCGTGCTCCATCAGGTTTTGAATTTAGTATTCGGTGATAAACATGTACACAAGAAACTATTCTCTCGTAAATATGATTAGGGATCTGAGTATCTTTCTCACCGTTGGTCCCGGTAGAATTCGCATAGAGTATTATCAAATTACCTTCTGGAAATAGTACCTTCGTCATTGGTCGAAGCTTCCTCTATGTATTCACACAAGTATGGCAGCCCAACAACAAAATTAGGGTGGTGCATCGAACTATTGTTAGAACCGCAGGTTCTGCTTTTACCAAGGTGATACTCTCCTCGGTGATATTTGTCGTTCTAGCTCTCCTAGTCTTTGGAGAGCTTCTGAAATATCTCGAATTTTAGAATATGACTCGTCATTTCTTATTTTATGCATCACTGCCAAAACCTCTTCAGACGTAACTCCGTGCTTAATGTCATATTCAATCTGTTTAGCACAACTGGTTAAGGTACTGTACTTCTTGAAATTCCTTTTCTCAAAGGCTGACGCATCGGGAGAAAGCCCTTTTATATAGCGAATAATCACCTTTTCGACATGTTCCAAATGCCAATCCCGCATTGCAAAATTGTTTGGCTTCATCCCGTGTTACCTTTTTCCTATTTAAACAGGGAGGATATTTAATCTATTAGAACAGTTCACCTAGGGATGCCTGATTTTGATCCTGATCAATTCAAAACAAAGATCAGTAATTTGATTTAGATTCAAGCTGCGAAATAAGTATCGGACCATTTGAGGCGGATGTAAATCGTCTAGACAGAACCTGGGATTAAGCGACTGGTGTAGCCATGATAATAATATCTTAACAATCCAGACTAAATCCTTACCAAAACACTAATTCATTCATTTGATGAATATCAAATAGATCAGAAGTATTCACTTAAGTTTGTCTCTTCTTGTCCTGGTATTTTGGCTATTTCAAACCTGCTAGTGTCCTTCAACATACTATGTGTAGCATCAATTCCCAGTTTGGTTGTCATCAAATTTTCTTGATCGCTAGAAGGATCTAGACTTGAACCCTTGGCACCTCTTACTATCACTAAATCGCGATCAGCTTGACACCTGGTAGAAATAGCAAATTCTACTTGTACTGGATCCTTTGGGTCAATATCCTCATCGACTACGATCGCAATCTTTAGCGATGGATGAGCCGCGAATGCTGCTAGTATCGCATTTTTCGGTTCTCCTTCGAGAGTTTTTCTAATCTGGACCACGGCATCAAGCCAATTGCATCCTCCATCGGTTAGAAATACCTCTTTGGTTGTTGGAACCACATTAGTAACCGCAGACCTGATTCTAGATTCAACTGGAAGACCCATGAGCAAACGATGTTCTGCAAAACCTGGCAAAATATCATGATAAATCGAATCTTTTTGATAATAAATTCTATCAATCTCAAAAACGGGTTGCTTCCTTATCATATCGTACGTCCTCAACATTTCTACCATACCATCATACTCGGTTTTATCCGATAATATCCTTCCCTCTATGAGAAATTCTGAATCGACTGGTACTTGAAGCCTGGAAATAGGTGCACTTGTGGTTGTCAGTCGGCCCATCATCAAAGAATTTGCGATCTTAATCTCATCCTGACCATAGGAAGCCTGATAAGCTGCCGCCAGAGAAATTGCTGGATGAGCACCTATTACTATCGAAACCCTCAAATCTTCACCATGTTCTTTCGCAAAGGTAAAACATTTATGAAGATGCCTTCCCTCGACCATTCTGATCACCATGGTAGTATCGTTAAGCCTCAACAATCTATGGGTCGACAAATTCTGAGATCTCGTTTCTTGATTTTTTGCAAATACTAAAGAGGAGGTAACGTAAGGACCACGATCCTTCTCAAAGTGAGTAACAATAGGCATCTGGGATAGATCCCTTGAATTCATATTCCATTTTCTCTGGGTGACCTTCTTTGGGGTAACGGGCTTCGCAACAGCCATAGTTATCTTTTTATCTATCTGATCCTCTGAAGGCGACTTGACTGCGTATGATATTCTTCTGCGTGTACCGAGTACATTTGCAATCACTTTGAATTTACTTCCCTTTACAGATTCAAACAATACTGCCTTATTCTTGTCGAGTTTGCTAACAATTGCAGCTAATTCATATTCAGGATTAACTGTTTTATTTATTCTTATAAGTTCCCCTTGAAAATCCAAATCATTTGTGAATTGTTGTAAACTCAAATTATTGAAATCCTTGTTAAGGGAAGATTTGTGCATTTTAGTATTCCTTCTAATCAATTAGTTTGAGAATCGCATCCAACACATCTTCCATTTCAGATCTATCCAGCCCACCATTTGAGCTGAGATTAACAATCGCAAACCCGTTTACCATTAATGCCACTCGTTCAGTAATGCTAGTTAGGAATATGGAATTTGATTTATTGACGATTACTTTTGCAGTACTGACTTTGTTTGCAATGGCACTAGATACGTACAGGCTTCCAATTTTTTGATACTCTTCAGACAAGGAAATGAAACACCCATTGGAAAATTTAAGGAACCTGATGGAAAAAACTCTATTCGTCCTACAATTTATCTGGGTTTGTTTGTAGTCTTCTGGAACTTTCTGGCGGCTCATTGGATGGGCGATAAGTCAGTGAACTGATACGGACCTCAAAACTGCAGATTTTTGTTGTTCTTTCCTAGCCCGTAATTTTGCCTTATATTTAAGATTTCTTGGTTTAGTTCTGAGCCTATATCCGCAACACGGACACCAAAGGCCTTCCCATTTAATGAATATTTCACAGATTTGACATCTTTTCTGGCCACTTGCATACCTACCATGACCAACAGGCTTTTGAGCTTTATGCCTTACACAAATCCCCTTACAAGTCATCTCAGAACTTCTAATCCTCAATATTATAATATCTCAGTTAGTATTTAACTTTATACAAAAATTTTATCTTTAGAGTGATAGTTATGGCAATATTTGACACGAATTTGCAATTATCTTGCCGACATTGTCATTTTAATCCTTGTTTCCTTGTATATCTCGTTATCTCAGAGTTCTTATTATGTCAAAATTCAAGCCTGACTTGAATCTGCATTAAAACTGAATACCTGAGACCTGCGGAGATTGCTCACCTCGATGTCGTTCTAAATATCATTTAAACAGAAGACCTTTCCGTGAAGCTATACTTCTGGCAGATGCTTCATCTTTATTACCTCTCCGATTAGAAGAGCTACTACGAGATGTTCCAAATTCATCCACAAGTTCTATGGTAACTTCGTTTTTGAATCTCTTTCTTATCTCGTAAGCAATACTGTATGCTATACCTCGGTGTCCATCGCCAATTCTCACAATCTTTTCCCTGGCCGGAATCCCTTGGAGAATTAATGTTATCAATTTGATAGTGTCTGCAGACGAGCTTTGAACCATCCTTTGAAGTTCAGCATGAAGATACAAAATACAAATACCTATCCTGTTACCTGGGTCCACCCCAATTATAAGAATGTCATCCTGGTTATTTCCAGCCATATTCTTCAAAATTTTTGCCTTAAACAATATAGGATAGGCACTAACATCAGAGAAGATGATAACATTTTGACCGTCAATCATGCTTGCCTCACTTTTAGTTGTGATTATGACCCTAGTATCTGATGATGATACCTCATTCGGGGTCATCGAGTCATACTTTAGTCCCACATTCTTTAACATGGTGACAATTCTATAATAGTTTCTTCCGTCAATTGTTGCTACTATAATTCGCTTCCGCGAGACACATGAATTTAGGGGAGATACATCAAAAGTTCTTAGATGAAGATAGTTATTAAATTTTTGTCTTGAAAAGCCCTTATGATCATATGAGTTTATAGATTGGATTCACTTGTCGCTTAGCAGAGAATGTAGCACAAGTTCTACGCAATTGTTTAAAGAAGAATCAATATTTCTCTTAATTTTGTTTAGATGTTTTTCTCCATCATCCAAAATCTTGTTAGATTCGGCTTGAGCTTCTTCCTTGGCACTACTTACGATTTTTTCTGCTTCTTTTTTTGCAATGTCAATCAGTTTCTCACGCAAAAATGATATTTGTTCATCAGCACTCGATATCAATTGCTTTTTCATACCTTGTACGCCAGTGTAAAGACGATCGATGTCAGACTCAATTTCAGATAAAGTATTAACGATACTATCTACCGATGTTGACATTTGTTTGTGGAATAGGAGTATTCAAACTCGGTATATTAATTGATTGGTCTTAAGGTTATCAACCCCGTCGGGTAACGAAAAGAATCAAGAGGTCGGCCATGGGTCGAGAAAATTTGATATATAACGATCAAATCTTTCAAAAGTATCACTAAGTAAATGTTTTAGGCTGTAAGATTAAGTATTGCTTGAGCAATATCGCCGTGAGTTTCAGAAAGCGCTGTAAGGGCCTTTTCTCTAGAAACAGCCGCTTGCTGCATCACAAGAGCGATGTCCTCTTCTTTAATTGACGGTGTCTCCCTTTCAACCTCTTCAATGCTTGGCGCGACAATTTGAAAAATCGTACTGTCTTTTCCCTTCATCTCTATTACCTGTGGCTTGTTCAAATAAAGCTCCCTAGTTCCTGTCCTAATAACCACCTCCTCTACGTCTTCAATTTCTTTCATCTCTAACCCCATCTTGTCTAACATTCGTCTCATATCCCTATTCCCTGATCGCATCATATCAGATCGACACTTCCGTGGTTCTACCTTTTAATCCTTCTCTGACTTTTACTGCAATACCTCTATCTAGATTGGAACTGTAGTATAGATTGTTAGTCAACGACTTTCCTACAGCTAGAACTTGATTTTTCGCATTTATTATTACGGCCTCAGAACCAACGAAAATATTTGAACCCATCCAAAGGACATGCTTGCAAAACAGTGACCTTGACTTCTCAATAAATGGAACAGCCTCAGATTTGGGGACAATACAATTCCTAGAAAAATTTCTAATGGACAAGAGTACTTCGGCACCAAGCAAGGTCAATGCGATTCCACCATCAGAACGAAAAGTTCCATAAAGGATACCTTTAGACCCAAAGGACTTGATTTTACCAGTTCTCCTTGAAAGAGTGCAATTTAGGTTACCCAAAGCGGCAGAACTATTAATATCAAAAAGCAAATCCACATGATGAATTATTAGATCCTGGGGCTCTACCATTAGACCAAATTGATAAAATCAAATGTCCCATATATATGAAAACGAGACCTTAATAACGTCCTTAGAAACGAGTAGGTTAATTAACTTTCTATATTCAAACAAATCCAAACAAATACATTTACTCTGATGCTTATTTTTTAAATAATGCAGACCAAATCATGGGTTGATTCGCCATGTTTAACAAATTAAAATAATTCATCGGGGCATGAGGACACAATTTTTGCAGTTCTCAACACCCCCTTACTCTAATTCAGTAGTCTTGACCCAGTTACTCTATCCAGCAATCCTGACAGCAAGCTTTTGATATTTTTTGATTTTAGGGGCAATCGAGATTTGTAATAGTTCTAATTGCAATTATAAGAAATTAATCTGGGATCATTCCTTATTGAAATTTGATTGCTTACTAAGAATTTTCAATCAATGGAAATAGGGTCGAATCAAAAGCTCGATTATAGCATGCTTGAAAATAAAACTATTCTTCACCTCGGATTTGATAACACGGATTCGACAGTGGGAAAATGTACAACTCACTTGGCCTTTAAAATAATCAGTTATTTGCTTAAACAAACCGATGCCAAATTCATCGATTATCCATTGCTTATTAGACTTAATCCAAATATTCCATGGAAAACTAGGGGTAATGGTGCAGTATGCATACGTCTCACAACAAGGTACCCCGAAAATATAACTGATTACATAATACATGAGATCCAGACAAATTCGGATATCCGCAACGGTGCGAACCCTGGATTGGTCATCCATGAAAATCTAGAAATTCCAAGCAGCGTCAGATTTTTCAGCGACGCTGCACTATACGATGTCTTGACCTTAAATCATGCTGAGAAAATATTAAAGAGCGAAGGTATTCGATGTTATAAATTTGGAAGCGGCCACGGTGTAATTGGAGCCCTAGCAGCAGTTGGCAGTTTATTGGGGGGCGATCATACCTTCGAGGCTATATGTTATAGAAATTATGAAAATATTGGCAGCCCCAGACTGCTAAGCTCCCAAAACGTAAAAAGAATGGACATGGCTACTTATCCGAGAACCTTTAATAATTTTGACTATCGAAAAAATCGGATCTTGATTACTCCACACGGACCTGATCCAGTATTTTGTGGGATTCGAGGAGAAAATCCCCATGTAGTTTCGGAATCTTTGGGATTGATCGATCCGCTAGAGTCCCTGGATGGTTATGTTATTTTTAGGACAAATCAAGGAACCAATATGCATCTTCAAAAAAGATTAAAGTTGTCTGAAGTTAAGCCGTATATGGCTGGCTACTTAAGAGGAACAATTTCTGAGTCTCCAAAAGTTATTCCGGGAGGTCACGTTTTCTTTAAAGTGGTTGATACTGTTGGGGATAATTATCCAGTGGCGGTATATGCACCAACAGGCTTAGGTGGGATTAGCTCAAAATTGATGGTCGAGGATACGGTAGATATAGGATTTGGTGTAAGAAATAAACATGATAATCTCTCAAGCATTTTAAATTTAGAGTACATCTGTATCCTATCCACAAAATCAACTATTTCTTTTGGAAACCCCATTTGCAAGATATGCCAGATACGAATGAAGTCTGAGGGGAAGAACAAGGGATATCAATGCGATCGTTGCAAAAACAAGACCTTCGACAAATCGGTAGTTACTATAAAAAGAGATTTGTTTCCAGGAATATATCTACCTGAGGTGGGATCTCATAGGCACTTAACCAAACCTATGCAAAGATTTGGAAGAGAAAATTCATGTCCTTATATCTTTGGGTTATTTCGCGACTTATTCAAGAATTGGTTTGGGGATGCCAAATTTTGTAATTCCATTTTGAACAAAAGATCTATAAATGTAGCGGGGGGTTGATTTGAACTTACGGCCGCCCAATATGGTTTAGCGGAAACCGCTCTGCGGGTTATGAGCCCGCCGGGATAACTTTGCCTCGTACAGAACTGGCTTCCCCACCCCGCTGCTAGGATGTTCAAAAGAAGTCAAATATATCTCTGTCTACAAGAAAGCAATTACAAATGGTACCCAAGTTTATGATCTCTAGCTGTACCTACTAAAACTTGTAATTGCCTGACTAACGTATCCATGGTTGTCGTCGACTGAAATAAACTCCACACCCTGCTTTTTTGACTTGATAACATTATCCCTAACGAAATCTTCAATAAATCGAGAGAGCCATTTTTGCCAGTATTCGTCGTAATCCATTAGAGATCCTAAATTAGGCATAATATATAAACTGATGAATTAGGGGGATTTCCTTTAAGTCACCCTACAACTAACTAACCGTTTGAATCATTCATTTTCAGTGCGGGGGATGGGATTTGAACCCATGAACCCCTAAGGGATGAGGTGCCCCCGCCAGCAGTAAACTTCTGAGCCTCGTGTATCCATCTAATTCTCACGCCTTTGACCTGGCTTGGCAACCCCCGCTTTAAAATCAATCAGCTGCGCTTACCCTATATATTCGATAAATGTCTTACATGAAGTATTCATGCCAAATCTTAACTGGACAGATTATAGACAAAATGAATTTGATCCGGTAAATTCCAATTAAATTATTATTTAGCTGATCCTTATATTCTTCCCGTCTTTGCTTGGTATTATATTTATCTTGGCGTCTTTGAAAATTTTCTTTAGTTCCGTTCCATTAGAAAGTCTGTCCAGAAATATTGCCAGTGCTGATATTTCAGAATGTGGTTGATGCCCTATTGCTATATTAAAATTTGCCATAGTATAAACCTCCCTCGGAACTTTACTAGCACCGACGACAACTAGTATTTTCCTTTTGATATCTATTTTAGGTAACATGTCATTAACATTAATGCCGTACATGGTCAGATGTACTACGAGGCCCCCATTTTTCTTCCAAGAAGCAACTAACTTTTTCCAATCAGTAACATATTCTATTTCAAATTGATCCTTACCACCCCATCGTTTGTTGATATCATTAACGGTTTTCGAAATAGAATCATCGAGATATGTCATGTAGATTTTTTGGCAGCCCAGAGCTCTCGACACCAATGCAACATGACTAGTCATTCTAGTATCACGAACCAACCTATGTCCCAATCTAAGAACAGAAAGGTTCAACTTGATTCAGACTTCGGTATTCTGGGGACAGAAAGCTGGTATTTTTAGAGAATCGATTAACTTATTAATCAAGTTTTGATTAAATTGTTTCACTCCACTTTCGAGTGATATATATTCCCCCAATATCTGTCCAACCTTTCTAAAGAAGATGAAAACGCCTATGGTTACTTCCTCAATGGTCTTGTCCTGCGTAATCCTATAACCCTTTTTTTTACTCAGCGAAAGCATCGTTTACTATGTTATCATTAGATTCTTTAGGGTTTCGCCGATGAATGAAATCCCTTCTTGTTAAACAGTATTAATTAGTTGCTTTTTTTATATTGGTCGTTTGTATTTCCTACCTCATTTATCAAATCCAGAAACGCAGGCCCGTTTTGCTACCCATCATTAAATAGCGAGCATGAATGTTGGACTATAGACTATGGACGAAGTATTATGCCATCTTGTCAAATAAGATCAATTAACCCAACCCACACATCTTCTCTATTTCGTAAACCAATGTTTGTCTTGATCGGTTGATATCGAAGTTACATGTACATTTCAATATTTGGAGGAATTTGTCTGTGATCCAGCTTCTGATGTAGGACAAAAAATCATATAGATTCAAAAATACAGCAACTTTGATTAACGTTCCGTATATCTAATCTTCATCAGGCACATAAAGTCTGATTCCAAAGTATCTTTCTAGTTTTGTAGCGAATGTGCGGTCCGGTTTCAAGCTACCGTTCTCAAACCTCTTCAATAACGATGACCTTTCCTTCAATATTATCCCTAGCTGCTCATGGGTAAGACCCTTCCGAAGTCTCGCATTTCTAATTACGTAGGGATAATCATCAACTAACACGATATTATCTGATATTCCAAGGTTTTTCTTGGTCCCAAAGTTTCTCTTGGGAAAATCGGAAATTATCTTTCTTTGAAAGGGTTTTTGGTCCGCAGCTGGAATTGCCTTACCTCTTTTTGAACAATTTTTACACACGGTTATTTTTACCCCGTCTACAACAACCTGAATCTTTTCAGGTGACAAATTACCACAAATTTCACAAAAGGTCAATATGAGTACTGATAAATAGCATCATGAATTTTATCTTTTTCAACAACGATAGATCTTTAAGAGTTGGAGACCAAATATTGACACGATTTTTAACAAGTCACGGTCTAAGGGACTTGCCGAGATTCCATCCGTTCATTCAAAGTTGTAATCCAGGGAACTAAGTCGTTCTGCTTTAGCCTAACCATTAAGACATTCGCATTGTTCAGAATTTCAGAACCGTCTTCTGCGTACGAAGCCAAAGATACGACCCTAGTTATTCCTACTGATATTACCATTTTACTGCACTCCAGACATGGTGAGAAAGTGGAATATAAAGTCGAATTCTTGGTAGTACTTCCTATACCAAATAACGCGCATTGCATTATGGCATTAGCTTCAGCATGTGTACATAAGCATCTTTCAAGTCTTTCTCCCGACCTAATGAGCCCTTTATGCCTGTCTAAACATCTAGGACATCCCCCCTCAAAACAATTCGTTATACCAGACGGTGTTCCGTTATAACCTGTTGCTATTTGTCTATTTTCCTTAACAATTACGCAACCCACTTGACGCGAAAGGCAGTTTGATCTAAGCTTTGCAATTTCTGCCTGTAACATAAAATAAACATCCCACTCGGGCCTATATGTCATGATTCAATTTACTAATTCTAGTGATCCTATTTAACAAAATCGCCTTAAATCGAATAACGAATGTAAATTTGCTTGCCCTGCCCATAAATTAACTCATTTTTACTAGCCTATTGTGACTATACTTCATTATTAATTTAAACAAACTCAAATACTAATTGGAAATGATTCTACCTTATATCTGAACCCCATTTGCTCCAATAAATTGCGAAATTTTTTTTCATCTCCTGTGGTGAAAACGCTTGTTTTACGAGGACGAACTTTTTTCAGAATATTATTTTCCTTCAAGAATTTTTCAGCTTCTTTTGCTACATTGTGAGCCGAGTCAACAAATATGACATTCGAATAGAGCGAATCAAAAAAATCTTTTATCAATGATAAGTGCGTACTACATAACATTACAACATCGATGTTTTCCATGGGAGAAGTTAGAAAAGTCTCACGAGTTACGGATTTTCTAATTTTCATATCTCTGATGAAGGAACAATTCTCTATCGTGTCTATCAATGGCGATGCATTAATCATCGACACAAAGATTTTTTGAGGAATTTCTTTCGCAATTTGTTTATGTAATTCAGTACTTTTCAAAGTTGATTCAGTAGCCATAATTCCAATGTGTCTTTTTTTTGTTAAGAGTGCGGCTTTAGAAAGCGGGGGATTGATACCCAAAACTGGTATGGAGGTGCATTCTTTTAAGGACGTTAGGAATTGTACTGATGGGGTATAAGATGCTACAATTATAAGCTTTGGTTCATAATGTTCTAAAGACCTGATAGTTCTTATAACTATCTCCTTAAGAGTTTCCTGAGACTTTATGCCATAGGGGAAATTCTTTGTATCAGCCAGATAAACAATATTTTCTAAAGGGAGAACTGTTCTCATTTCCTTAACTATGGAAAGAGACCCCAAACCTGAATCAAAGATGGCTATTGGTTCGTTTGACAATTCTGTAGTTACGATATAGTCTATGGATTTAAAAGTGTCACTAGAAAACATGTCATAATTTAATTAGTGTTTAATCCTGTGCAAACATACGCTTATTAGGTCTATTCCTAACTTAAAATTAAGCTCTTGGTACAAGCTCTAGAAGTTCTCATATAGCTTAAAGGATCTTCAATATATCTGGTCCCGGCATCACAGGGCTATCTTTCCAATTACCCATTGAAATTTATATTTCGTTTGGTCAATTCTTCTATTGTAGGCATGTATGACTGGATTAGTTCTGGGTCTACGATACCTTGGACAACCATCGAGGTTCCATCTGTCAGTTGTATGTCCATAGCGACTGCACTGTAAGGTATTTCAAATTTTGAAATACTTAGCTCGTCATCTATTTCAAATAGCTTGCTATAATGTCCTTGGACAGATGAATATATAATAATTTCACTTACTCTTCTCGAACCATACCCTGCAGCCCTGCCTCCAGCTGAGCCCGGGGAATCTTCAACCATAAAAATTACAATAAAGTTATCGGAAGTCTTTAGAAGATCAATATCCTTAAGGCTGACAATTATTTTTCTAACCGACTTGCGAATTGCCAATTCAAATGATTCTGTCATATTCACGCCGGATTTATTGTCTTGTATGTCCATTTTTCAACTTAAATAATATTGATATAACTGTGAGTGTTTTATCATCTTCTCTTCATATTTCGATATTGTTGTCTTTCTTTAACTTCCTAATAATATCTAAAATTGGATCTATATCATCAGCCTCTGGATATTTTTCAACATACTCATTAAAGATATTCAAAGCGTCTCCTCTATGTTTGTTTTTCAACAAAATCATTCCCCTGTCGCGGAACCCGTATTGGTCATTCCCATCAATAGTTAATATCATCTCGTTTACGAGCTCGGCATTGCCTATATCCTGACATTCAAAATAGCTGCTTTTCAGGTTATTTAACATCCTGAGGATCACTCTTGTTACAGAAGCCTTTTCTACGAACGTCTTCGTCAATGTGACGTTTGACCTTAGAAAAGTTTGGTCTAGCAATTGCTTCAAAGAGTAGTCGTCCATTATTCTACCTTCATTGTATGGATCAATTATTATTTCACTGTCTCCCTCAAGCACATGCTTGATTAGGAAATGAGAGGGAAAATTAACAGGATAAAGCTTAAAAGACAAAAAATCAGCAATTCCCAAGTAAAGTAAGGATAGAGTAATTGGAATCCCGACCTTTCTCTTCAACACGACATTCAAAAAACTATTCAGAGGGTTGTAATAATCATCCTTGTTGGGTTTAAATTTCTCCCTTCTATACAATTGATCATTGATTCCTTCAATTATTTGGGTAGGACGCAAATCCGAAAAATTTTTAGTAGTTTCATGTATTTTATGCCCCATTTGATTAATTCTTTCCAATTCATTCTGAATTTCTAAGTCAGGAAATGCAATTATTCTAGACAATTGTAACGCATATTCAGGTAATTTTGAAACGTTATTATAGCTAAGAAATTTGACAACATTGGCTCTCCAGTCTCCCAAGGCCGTGTCAATATCTGGATGCATTTATGAGATTTACTAATGTTTGTATATATATCGTTTAGTGTGATTAACGAAAATTCAATAATCCATCCTTCTAATCAACTCGTCATTTCTTAGAAGGCTTTCGTGAGAACCTTGCCAAAGCACAAAAGATATAGATCCGGCCAAATTCAAATTTCCGCGTAATTTGGAAACATGGGAACTCGAAAAGATAATAGCTTCGAATTTCCTTGTCTTATCCTCTGAAAGGTACTTAAATTAAACTAAGTCAAAAATTTTCAAGATCAGTGATCATTATAAGATTCACTGAGTACTGGATTGTACTTTGATATCTCAGGAAGATCGGATATAGCTGGAAATAGTCTACATAGTTGTTCATGTTTCTTTAGAAATATTAATCCAGCTTCAGCAGTCCTGTAAAGCCCAGTTATCTCAGAGTACTCCATGAGCTTCTTCTCAACCGCGCCAGCCAAATATCGGCTAAGCTGAGAATGGGAAACACCGGCATTATTCATGATGGTAGTTTTATACTCCCAATTGGATACCGCCGCGCCCAAAATTGCAGCCATTATTTCAATTTCTGATCGATTCTTCATTTTAGAATCAAATCCCATTCCTAAAGTAGAAATAAAAACTAACTAGATAAGTATGACTATGATTTTGATGGAGAATTGTTGACCTGTTTTCCTCTAAAAGTGTAGTCACAGACGTGTCTTTACAAATAGGTAAAGAATAATTAAGATATTAAATAAATCCAAGGCTATTTAAATTTGATTTTTTGTCCATCCTTATCTCTGAAGACTTTTCCAAACTCATCCATTTTAGATAGATCTTTGCTTCCAAAAATTGTGCCATCACAGCATACAAGCCACTCGTTTATACAGCAACTACCGCATATTCCAATCCCGCACTTCATATATCTCTCGAGGCTGGCTTGAATTGGCAATGCATGCTTAGTAGCAAGTTCAAATACCTTCTTCATCATTGGTTCAGGGCCGCACGTATAAACACAGTCAAAACGTTCGTTTTTTACCACCTGCATCATTCCATCTGATGCACTTCCCATTACACCACGGCTGCCATCATCGGTCGTTACCAATATTCTATGTTTAACATTTTTCAAACAGGTATTGGCATATTTTTCAAAGATTACCTCATCTTTCGTTCGAGCACCCATTATCATCGTGCAACTTAGATTAAACTTGCTGATCATTGCTGCGAACCTCAGCAAAGGTACCAAACCAGTCCCGCCTCCAACAAGTAATACATTCCTAAATTTTTTTGATATTTTGAAGCTATTCCCATATGGGCCCCTAATTCCAAGAAAATCTCCAGTTTTCATCTGATACAAAGCTGTGGATCCTATCCCATACTTTTTCACAGAAATTGCGGCGTGACCTTCTAACTTGGAAATCATGACACTCATTGGGATTTCCTCGATACGAGGAATCCATGCCATAAGAAACTGTCCTGGATAAGCCTTGGAGCTTAAATCATCTTTAAAAACTAACGTTTTTACGTTAGGTGACTCTAGAATTGTCTCACGTATAGTAACTAATCTCGTTAAATTAGTATCTATGGGCAAGTCCTCTGACCTCTGCAATATTTTTGAGACCTTTTTTATTTAGATAATTTTTCAGCTCATTGTTTATTTTTCTAAATAGACTATGGTTGCGGGTCGCTAAGACACTACCAAGCTGAACCGCCGATGCTCCGGCTAGAAGGTATTCTATTACATCTTCCCAAGAAAATATTCCACCACAACCTATGACGGGTACATTCAATCTCTTAGAGATTTCATAAACACAGCGAATTCCTATCGGTTTTATTGCCTTTCCAGATAGCCCGCCAATTCGGTTACTAAGCACAGGCACCATAGATTGAAAGTCTATCTTCATCGCTCTTACAGTATTTATTGCTGTGATAATTTCCGCACCCGCGTCGACAGCGGTTTTAGCCATATCTACAACATCTATTCTACCAATTCCAATCTTTACGGAGATAGGCTTCCTAGTATGTCTCTTAATAGTTTTTACCATGCTACTTACTACCTCTGGATCGTCGCCCACTTCCATTCCCATTTTGGACACGTGCGGACAAGACAAATTAATTTCATAACCGATAATATTTAATGAATCTAGATGTGATATCATTTTTGGAAAGTCTGTTTCTGACGATCCCACCAAACTTACGATTATCGGTACATTTCTATTCTTAGATATTTCATGNGAGAAGGCTCGTACGCCAGGATTAGATAACCCAACTGCATTAAGGTANGTTCCATTACCCAAAGGAACGACTGTCGGATTTGGGTATCCCCTCATAGGTCGGACGCTAATTGATTTAGTTACTACTGCGCCGATATCGTGACTATAGAGCTTTTCGAAAATGTCCTGAGATATACCGGTTATTCCTGAAGCCAGCATGGTTGGATTACGCAAATTTATCGGACCAATTTGAACTGAAAGCTGACCCTCATTCTCCTCGTTCAAGTTCCCGCCTGAATATTCCTCGCTAACATATTTTAACCTACAGTGGGCATAACTCAGTCAATCCCAAAGAAGCAATTTTAATTTTTATTGGGTCCGGTAAGAAAAATATATCGTGGCCAATTTTCTTCCACTATTGTGAATTTAATAAAATACCGTACTCCGGAAGGGAAATTATCATCAAGATTAGAGAATCACTCCAATGAAGTGCGTAAGTGGCTTGTCAAGGCAACAATTTACTCCTATTTATGGGTAAACCAAAATATTGTTGTGGCCTCTTACGGGCACAAAAAAAATCGAAATTCTGCTGTCATCAGCGCAAACAATTTGAAATTTCTGGTACATATGCCTCTGATCATCTTACTTAATAACTGCCCATTTGTGAAATAGCTTGTTATAAGAGGCGTATATTTTGAAACTTGCATTCAGTACAAACGCATTTAAGAACTACACTTTGTATGACGCGATACATGTAATATCAAAATTGGGGTATGATGGAGTTGAAATTCTGTGTGATATTCCACACGCATATCCAGAAACACTCTCAGAAAAAAAGATTACCAAGATACAGAACCTTCTTAACAAAGAGGATATATCAATTTCAAATCTTAATGCATTTACTCTATTTGCACTCGGGGATTTATACCATCCCTCGTGGATTGAGCCTGACTTTAAAAAACGAAATTTGCGTATAAATCATACAGTAAACTGTATAAGAATGGCCAAAAAACTAGGTGCAAAAAACATATCCACCGAACCAGGAGGACCTGTAGATTCAGGTACCCTGAATAGAGACCATCTTTATAAGGTGTTTGTCGATTCGTTAAAGATGGTTCTCCCAGTCGCTGAAGAAGAGGGAATAAAGATATTAATCGAACCAGAACCAAAGTTGCTAATCGAAAATTCAGAAGAGTTTGTTAATATTGTTCGAATGATTGATTCTCCATTAATTAAGCTTAATTTTGATATAGGCCATTTTTTCTGTGTCGGTGAGGAGCCATCTCGGGTAATTTATAAACTGTCCGAGTACATCGAGCATTTTCACATAGAAGATATTTCAAAAGAAAGAATTCATAACCACCTGCAATTAGGAGAGGGGGTTATAGATTTTAGGTCTATTTTCAAAACCATCCATGACATTGGTTACAATGGATTTGTTACTGTGGAATTATATCCTTATCAAGATTGTCCTGAATATGTAGCAAAGCAATCGCTGGAATTTCTGACAGGTTTAATCCCTTGATTAGTTAGGAATCAAATAGACCCGCTTCGAGACTATTTTCAAGAGTCGTTCTAGGCATTGGTTTTTTTTGGCTAAAGTGTGGTAAATAACAAGTCAAGTAGTTATTAAACTATTTAGATTTAACTAGATCCGTCTAACATTTTATTGATAAAAATGGCGACATTAAGAGATTACTTGACATTGATTAGATTTCCAAACTTATTCACCCTCCCCTCAAATGTAATACTGGGATTTGTACAGCTTTCTACATTGTCTAAGATTGAAACATGGAATATACTTGTCTTGGTAATTATATCGATCTTATTATATACTGTAGGAATAGTATTAAATGATTACTTTGACATCAACATAGACAGAAGAGATCGTCCCAACAGGCCATTGCCGTCAGGAAGAATATCAACACGTAGAGCCTTGATATTTATTTTACTTGCAACAGGCGCTGCAATAGTTCTCTCAGCCCTCATGAGTACATATACTGTAATCATAACTTCCATTATACTAATCACAATATTAGCATATGACTATCACTTGAAAAATACCATTTACGGATGTTTCACTGTTGCTACTTCTCGAGTCTTTAATGTAACATTGGGTTTTAGTCCATATATACTTACCATAGTTGGGAACTATGAAGCGTTGGTTAGAGTAATTGTGATATCGGTATGTATTTTTGTATATGTTTCTACTATAACTTACTTAAGCAAATTCGAAGTAGGTACTTCAAATAGGAATGTAAATATTTTTACCGGCTTGTTGCCAATTTCGCTTATTCCATTAATTGCAGGTTTGTTTACAATAATGGGATTTTTTAGATTAGATCTATTTTTAAATTTGACAATATTTATTTCGATAATAATCCATACATTTATGAGTTGGCGCCGAAGCCTCGAACCAAATAAGATTGGAAAAGTTGTCAGGAATCTATTACTTTCGATAATTGTTTTAGATTCTGTTTATATGAGTGGAACTCTGGGCTTTGAATACGGACTTCTTATAATGTTAATGTTGGCTCCAGCAATGCTCTTGTCAAAGAAGTATTATGTGACCTAATGAAAAGAATTTTATTAGAAAAAGTTCTTTGTCCGTAGTTAAATATTGAGCAATTATCTAGTAGTGATAGCCGTTCCTGGGCTCCAACGAAATCATATTTCTAGTGATAATACGCCGCATATATTCAAATTAGGAGATCTGGGGCATGTAGGAAGACTACAACCCGTTTTCCCTGCTGTTACGTGTACTGTACAAGCTAGCCTACTTTCAGGCAAGTACCCTAATCAACACGGCATTATTTCGAATGGATTATACGATCGCGAAACCCATACGGTCTCTTTTTGGGAACAGGCAAGTAATTTAGTTCAAGCAGAAAGAATTTGGGATATTGCTACTAGAAAAAGGCTTAACTTAAAGACTGCTGTTATTTTTTGGCAAAACACAATGTACGCAAGGTCTAATATCGTATTGACTCCCAGGCCACTTCATATGGAGGATCATATGTTGATGTGGTGTTATAGTAGGCCACCCTTAATGTATGAAGAAATGTCAAATAAAATAGGAAAATTTGATCTCACTTCCTACTGGGGACCAATGGCATCACAAGCTTCTAGTATATGGATTGAGCGTGCTACATCATATGTAATGGAACACGAGAAGCCTAACGTCATTTTTACCTATTTGCCACATCTAGACTACATTTTTCAGAGGCACGGTATCGCACCAATTAACTTAAAACATGAGATTAGCTTTGTTGATGAATTAGTGGGTAGCATGGTTAAGAAGACAACGGATATGGGAATTCGGGACAAATCGCAGTTCATTCTCTTATCCGAGTACGGATTCACAGAAGTAAGTGGGGATATACCCTTGAATCGTATTTTAAGAGAAAAGGGTTTCATCAAGGTAAGGGAAATAGAAGGTAAAGAATTCCTTGATTTTGAGTATAGTAACGCATTTGCGATGGTGGACCACCAGATTGCTCATATTTACGTAAAAGATGGTTCAGAGCAAGAAGTAAAAAGAGCGCTAGACGGAATTAGAGGTATTGAGGTAGTGCTGGATGAGGAAGGACAAAAACATATGAAAGTTAACCATATGAGGAGTGGTGACTTGATTGTAGTTTCTGAAAAGGATAAGTGGTTTAGCTATTATTGGTGGCTTGATGAACACAAATCCCCACCATTTGCAAATCGCGTGGATATTCATAGGAAACCTGGTTATGATCCTTCAGAACTGTTCGTAGATTCTGATACTCATATGATACCACTAAACGGAAAATTAGTTAGAGCCTCCCATGGTAGGTTACCTTCAGGTGATCTCGATGATGGATTTGGAATCTATGTTTCTGATAAAAAAAATATCCCAATAGGAAGAGACGATATAGTAAATGCCGTGACCATAGGGAAATACTTGGGGAATATTATAGGTTAATTAACAGAGGATCGGGTGGCTTTTTTTGTGCTGGAAATATTCGATTACACTATCGTCCTTTAGAGAAATTGAACCTTTAAACTCAACTTTAGAGAGATTATCGAAACTCCAAATCGACTCTGTGGAAATGTACGGCGAACCAGATGGGGTGGACGTGAAGTCGTTACTCGATTTGGTAAGTTCATACAAGGTATCTATTAGTGGCATCACTGGTATGTGGAGACATCCCAGCGTCAACCAGCCATCAAGTCGGGAGCTAATAACTAATGATAAGCAGCAACTATCCCAAACACTAAATTACATTAGGGGATGCATAATTCTTTGCGAACTATTAGGTGGAAGTACATTCAATATTTGTCTATTCGGTGACGACTCTACACTGTCCATGGATACAAATCACGGTCGTCTTACAGAAGAAAAAAAACGTCGTCTTATATCTTCTACATTTGAGCCGCTAAATCGATTGAGCGCATTTGCAGAAGACCGTGGTGTTGAACTGCTAATTGAGCCACTGAACAGATATAGCACTCCAGTTTGTAATACGGCAAAAGATGCTATTTTTTTGATAGAATCAACGAGGTCGAATAAAATGGGTTTACTTTTGGACACATTTCACATGAATATAGAGGAAGATTCAATCGAAAAAACTATCATCCACTCAAAGTCTTTCTTAAGACAGGTTCATATCTCAGACAATAACAGGAAAATGCCCGGATTTGGGCATATAAACTTTAGCGCGGTAATAAAATCCCTTAAACAAATCCAATTTGATAAGATCCTATGCTTTGAGCCGTTTGTACCAGATTGCGATTACGAAAACGATATTAATTATGGTATCAATACCATCATGGAGCTATCATAAGTAACTTTTGCATATGACTCACTTAATATACCTTCAATAAAAGATTAATTCTGGCCATTCAAGATAACTATACATTGTACTAATGACTCTAGAAATTTGGATCTGATAATTTGCTACTTTACGACACGGATAAGTATATTCGTAACAATGATTTCGCTAACCAAATCCAGAAAGGGTTGGAGGCAAAAAAGAAGTATGTCCACCCAAAATATTTTTATGACCAAATTGGGTCCGATTTATTTGAAAAAATTTCTGAGCAGCCGGAATATTATCTAACTAGAACCGAATCTTCACTCCTTGAGAAGTATAGTAAAGATATTTATAGAATCTGCGGAAACCGTGATATCTCTATTGTTGAATTAGGCAGCGGAAGTTCCTCAAAAACAAGAATCCTTCTGGACACTTTCCTATCTCTGGGAGGCAGTATCTACTATTTTCCCATAGACGTTTCAGAATCAATGCTGTCTAATTCAATAAATAATCTTTTTTCAAGCTATAGGAACCTAGGTATTATAGGAGTGTGTTCGGAATTCTCTTCAGGTGCAAAGAGGGTTAAAGAATTTATTACAAATCATAACGGAATCCCAGTGAAAAAACTACTTTTATTTCTGGGGTCCAGCATAGGAAATTTCGAACCATTCGAGGTTAGGATATTTCTTACAGAATTGGCTAGTCAAATGAACCATGGAGACACAATGTTGATAGGCTTTGATCTCCAGAAAGAAAAAACATACCTGGAGAAAGCATACAACGATGCAGCTGGCATTACTGCCAAGTTTAACCTGAATATACTGGCACGAATAAATCGAGAACTTTCTGGAGATTTCGAACTTTCTCAATTTAAACACGAGGCCTTTTATAATATGAATAAAAAGCGAATTGAAATGCATCTTACCTCCTTGTGCGATCAATCTGTTCTTATTCGGGACACAGGACAGCAAATTGTCTTTAGAAAAGGGGAACGAATTCATACCGAAAATTCATACAAGTTTTCACTCGATCAAATAAATGCGTTAGTTACGCAAAGCGGACTCACCGTTCTGAAGAATTATGTTGACGACGATAACCTATATTGTCTGAGCCATTTAGGATATGTCTCTAGCGCATCTGAATCCGGCAAATAAAATCCGTTCGCAGGGCTTGAAGTAATTTCTATAGCTATTTCTAATTTGGGATTTTGAGGTTGCAAAACTACCTCCACGCAACACTTTGTGACCAATGGCCCACTTGTCAGTATATTCCGGAAATCTAGGCTTGAAATTTGGGTACAAAACGTATTCAGAAGAAGTCCATTCCCAAATATCTCCAATCATCCCATAACAACCGTAATGACTTTTCCCTTTCGGAAAGGATCCAATGGGTGACGGTCCCCATATATTTGATTCAAGTAAATTCGCACAATCTTCTTGTGGGATTTCATCTCCCCATGGGAACTTGGTTTTTCTGTTTAGATCATCACTCCAACAAGCTGCTTTTTCCCATTCAGCCTCTGTGGGTAACCTTTTGCCAATCCATTTTGCGTAGGCATCCGCTTCGAAATAACTAATATTCACCACGGGTTCAGTTAGGTTTATTCGTTTAAGACCACGTATATCTTTTTTAAACCAATGTTTATCGTCTCTTTTCTCCCAATACAGTGGGGATTTCCATTCATTTGCATTGAGTAGGTCCCAGCCATCAGCTAACCAATATCGATAATTCTCATAACCACCGTCCTCAATAAATTGCACGAAATCACCATTGCTAATAGGATGCCTGTCGATTTCAAATGGATCAAGATAGACCTTGTGCTCAGGGAGTTCATTATCATAACTAAAACCATCAGCGGAAAATCCAAGGTCATAAATGCCACCAGGTACATACACTGCTCCCATAGGAGTGTTAGTCGGCGATCGTAATTGTCGAATTTGTATTTTTTTCGGTTTGTAATTGTCATTGGCATCAGGGAACCTGTTGAAGTAATGTTGTAGGTCATAAATCATGAGTTCCTGGTGTTGCATCTCATGTTGAATTCCCAACTGAATATCATATTTTACATTTTCATTTAATCTATCCCGTCCTTGAAATGAATTAAGAAACTTTAAGAAAATCTCTTCGATACAAGATCTATATTGCATTGTCTCAGATACAGTAGGTCTCGGATAGCGACCACGTTCAGACTTTGGGAGAATAGATTGAAATTTTTGATAATAAGAGTTAAGATAATCAAGGTTTATTTTAGTTCCCTTTAATTCAATTTCTACTCCGTATTTTTCAAGAATTTTTTGGAAGAACCATGTGACATGAGCCAGGTGCCAATTTGGTGGACTGCCAAATGGATCTGATTGCATAACTGAATCCTCAATCGATAATGGTTGGAAAATTGCCTTAGTCGCCTCTCTCACTCTCTTAAAATCAGAACTAACTTCATCCACTTCTGATGAAAAAATTTGTGTCAATGTCGTATTTACTTGGCAAAAATACTATAAATTAATTTGTTTTAATTCCACGCGGAAGCGTAAGTATTTTGAAGTCAAATTCAATATTACGTAAAGGAAATAGTGTTACGTATTTCAATCAGATCCCTTATAATCGAACTAGCTGTTTCAATTCCTCCAGCACCTCTACCTATTATGGTTTGTTTTCCAGAATGCTCTGATGTGAACGTTATGGCATTCAGGGTTCCATTCACACATAATGGATCTTTTTTCGAAATACTTCTTGGTCCCACGGCCATATTTTTACCGTCGCAGGCTGCCAATAGCTTTATGGCAGAATCTTCTTTAGTTGCTCGTCTTATATCTGACATATCCAAATTTTTGATCCCTTTTCTTCGTACGTCCTTAATGGTTACTTTCATGCCCATTACCCAATTCGCAATGATCACAAGTTTGGCCGCTGCATCGAAACCCTCTATGTCTAATGTAGGATCCCTTTCAGCATATCCCATCGCCGTAGCATCAATTAGCGCGTCAGAGAAGGATAAACCTTCACCCATTTTACTGAGGATGTAATTGGTAGTTCCGTTTAGTATTCCTTCAAAAGATAAGATTCTATCACCCTTTAGGCATCTTTTTGCAAAGTCTAATACTGGAGTTCCACCTCCGACAGTACCACTAAATCGAAATGCAACTTGGTTGTATTCTGCTAATTCTATAAGAGATGGGAACTCTAGTGCAAGCGGTCCTTTGTTCACCGTTATTACATGTTTGCCAGATTTCATCCCCGAAATAATATGAGTTATGCCAGGTTCACCGTTAGCAATATTAGTCGGGGTGAGCTCAATGAGCACCTCGGCCTCAGTTTCTTCGATTGTTTCCATAACATTTTTCTGACTACGGTTTTTATCATAATAAACGACTGATTTCGAGATTCGTTTGGTGTTTAGTAATTTTTGAAGATCCAATCCTTCGGGAGCAGAAACGACACCTAATTTATCGGCAACGGCGACAATCCTAGGTTTCAGTCCAAATGAGCTATAGAGATCTGAAGCTCTCGAAAGAATCAGCTTTGTAAGATCCTGACCTACAACCCCAAATCCAATTAAAATCAAGCGCAAATGATGGTTTATCCCGGTCAACAAGTTAAATATGTTTAAGATTATTGTGAAGTAATTTTCCTGAATGTTAAGCATGATGTCTAAGGAAAGTGATAAGCGGCACGACAGATCATACGTATATCGAATCAGAGTACAGCATACACAAATTTTGACATCGTTATTTAATACGTCGTCAATTGCAACCTGATTATGAAAAATGCAATTACGTATAATATTAAACAGAATTTAAGGAGGTTTACTTAGTTTGTCGCGCGGACTAGCAATTTTTTCATTCTGGCTTTTGGGATTTGGTATTGGATTCATAGGATATCTGTCACTTCCAGGGATTGCAGACTGGTTTTCTGTTGTTTTTCCTAAATTTGTTAACCAAGCTATAATTGGAGCATTGATAGCCGGAATGGTCGGTTCCGCAGTAAGTACATTTACCGTGGTAACGTGGGCAAATCGAGCCTCTACGTAAACACCCTTAATTAAACGACATAAACTAAATCCTTACAAGATCATGAGTATTGAACACATACTTGATTAATGTGTCGCATGACCTTCTACTCTTTTTTTGATGATTCATAATTTTCTCAAAGTCAAAAGGATTAATAGCCTCTCTGGAGGGTCTATGTCTTGAATGTACAGTGGCGAACTGGAGGTTCAAGCAAAAAGGAAAGCGCTTGCAGTTTTGCATGAAGAAATCAACAGTATCTTAAACGCAGCTAGAGATCTATTCTCCCTTACAGAATCAATGATAAATGGTAGTGATAGAAATATGGACTCATCGATAATGCACATGCGCAAAACAGAAGTAGACGTTGAAAATCTTCGGAGGAAAATGACAAGGGCCGTTTCAGAGATCGGTACTCTTATGGTTTACAGAGAGGACGTTCTTAGGACTGCTTATATTATAGATGATATCGCTGGTTACATAAATGGAATAGCATTTAGACTTTACAATATAAAAATGACTTCGATTAAGAAAGGCAAGTTTGACCTTGATCTTAAAGAACTAGTAAATATGGTTGTCGAGGCAATTTTTAGGCTAAACGAGATGGCTAGAGCATTGAGTATGAATCCGGAAAGAACCATTGAAATGGGTCAAGAGGTACAGCAGTTAGAAAGAAAGATAGATGAAACATATAGGAAGGTGATTGTAAAGGCGCTGAACGAAATACCGAATGTTAAAGATCTCATATTATTGAAAGATATAGTAGAGGGAATAGAAGGAATGGCAGATAAGTGTCAGGCAGCATCTGATTCACTCACAATATTGGCTTTGAGCATGTGATGACTCTCTTTGAAGGAACTTTAGTTCAGAACAGAATAATAATACCTGATATTGAAGATTCTCGTTCGATTTTTTCCAAGGGATATTTCGGTAAACCTCTAGGCATACCTAAACCGAGAGATACAACGTTTGAATCTCCGCTAATCTTAGATTTAGTTGAAGGATATTATCTTGTCCAATCTAAAATTCTAGATGTATATCATGTGTCGGGAAAAAAGATCTCGATAGTTGAAATGAAAGCTGTCTGTAGGAAGCAATATGCCGATTTTGACAGAAAGTACTTGGTATTTAAGAAACTGCGAGATGTGGGGTATGTTGTTTCTCCAGGAATAAAATTTGGTTGCGACTTTGCCGTATATGAGCATGGTCCTGGTATTGATCATGCTCCCTATCTGGTCCAAGTCGTAAAGGCTTCCGACAATCTCACCACGACAGGTATTGTCCTGGCAGGAAGATTGGCTACAACAGTTAAGAAACAATTCATACTTGCAATTCCATTCACAGGATCAGAAAAGGTTGACTTTATTGCATTTGATTGGTGGAGAGCATAACTAAAAGTAGAGAAATAAAGTTATCCGTTTGGTTCTACACCCCCAGGTAAGTCAAATTTTACGAAATTTTCTCCTGAAATAGTCAACCGCGTGCTAAATTTTTCGGGTCCGGGCTCTAACCATCCCTTATAACGGATTGAATTCTTTACGATATCTACTATGCTCGGTTTTTTCTCGTTTACCTCTTCGTACGACGACAATATCTCTCCAAACTTTACTTCCTTTCTCAAATTATATTTCATCAAATAATAAACAAATACGACCACCTTTTCATAGTGATTCGAAGGTTTTTTTTCCTTGTAAAATTCCCGAAGCCCTATTTTTTCATCATTGGATTTAAGGTCTACCGGCAGCGGTACTATAAGATTTGGGGATTTTTGAATATGCCTGCGAGCTTGACCGGATCTGCTAGTCGGTACAGTATTTCCCGATACAATTTGAGGAGACAAACCAATTTCAGTTTTATCATTTAATCTCGGAATATCTCCTTCCAAGTTAAACTTCACGGCTTCCTGTATTGCAAATTTGAAGATCTCCTCAAATTTTTCAAGATGTTTGTTTACAAATTGTTCATTACCTTCCAGTTCTACGCTACCTTCTTTGACATTTATCTTAAATTTAGCACCTGGGAGACTCAATATTGAGAGTGAGAAATACGCATTTAATTAAGGTGTCGAAATTAGGTTGTAACCAGAGTGTTTCTTGTAGTTACAACGCATGTGAGGGCGACACCCGGAACTAATTTTTTTGAATAATCTGAATTAGATCAATTAAACTATCCTTTAGTTTAATACAACCTCTATTTGTAACAATTCTAGGAGTACTACCCAGCTCGTTGTTGTAATAGTCTTCTTTTTCGAGTGGCAAGGATCCCACTTCAATTGGCTCGGCGTTAAGACCATTTTTCTGCATATCGAGTGCAAAAACTTCATTCAATTTCATGAATTTAATCACATCGATCTCATCCTGTGGTGATTGACTACCTCCGCCCACATCAAAGTTATTTTAATTGCCTTAAATAAACGATTTGAAAAGCCGGCAGGGTATCGCCAGTACATCGGTTCATTAAGGCCATAGCTGAATAACCCGTACACAATCAATAAAGCTATATTTAATAGGCAATCAATAGTCCGAAAAATATGGGAGAACACGAGTCAGAAAAACCTCTTACATTTGATAAGAAGGTGGTCCTAGTTACTGGTAGTGGAACAGGAATCGGAAAAGCTATTGCTAAAAAATTTGCCAAAAATGGGGCGAGTATAATAATTCTTGGTAGAAGATCTGAACCTTTGGAAAATACAGCAACGGAGTTGAAGGAGGCTATCTCTGAGGCAGGTTCGGCCGGTACAGTAAGAATATTTCCTGGAGTGGACGTGTCCGAAGAAAACTCGATAAGTGAAATGTTTGATACTATTAAAAGGGAGTTTGGTAACATAGATATTTTGGTCAATAACGCAGGCGTATCTGGTCCCGTAAAATTGTTTACAAATTCTAATTTTATAGAATTTAAGGAATGTGTATCTATTCATCTCACTGGCACTTTTTGGACCACAATTAAAGGTCTTGAAACAATGAAAAAAGATTCTAAAATTGTTACAATCTCTACTTTTTTCACGGAAGAAAATAAGTTCGAACAAAGACCGTATAGATTCAGAACTCCATATACTAGCGCTCAAGGAGCAAAAAATAGGCTGGTTGAAGCCCTCGCCTGGGAACTAGAATCATACGGAATTAAATCATTAGCAACGAATCCAGGACCAGTGCATTCTGATCGCATTTACAAGACTGTATATCCAAAAGCAGCCGCTGAATTTTTAAGAATTGGCGGTTACCCAGGTTTCTCGTCTTCCGAAATAGAAAGAATGTCTCCCCAGCTATTGGACCTTCTCGGAGAGGATGAAAAGTCCGTAAGTGAGGGATTAGCCAAAATATCAAAAACATTTCTAAAAGATAATGTTGAAAAAAATGAAGAAGAAAAGTTCTCATCTTTGAAAGGATTATTGGCGAAGATTCAGGAAATAGCCGAAAAAGTTCAAGCGAATACCAAAAAAATGATAGTGGGTGAGCAATTTCTCTCACAGGAAGATGTGGCGGACATGGTCCTGCATCTCAGTCACGATTCCATTAGTAAATCAATTAATGGGAGAATAATGCCAAACGATGGAGTGTTCTATCCTGTAAGACCAATAATTGGAACCTCAATACCGAATCAAAACCAGGCTAAATTGTCGGAATCTGTTGTTATTTTGGTCATAAATTCTACATTGGAAAAGGATCAACGCAGAGGGAAGCTTATAGCTGATTCGCTGGAGGGGAAAGTAAGACAGCTAATTGTACTAGTGCAAGATAAAAAGAATGCAGACCATTTTAAAGGACTACATTGTCATTCAGTGGATTTTTCTAATGAGGAAGAAATTGGTAAAATTTTTGGAATCGCAAAAAGCAAGTTTTCAAATATTGATGTGGTCGTGATGCTAACGGGTGATTTTGATTATAATGTTTCAATATTGTCACTGAACAGAAGCAACTGGGATCATCTAGTTGAAAAATATGTCATGATTCCCGCATTAATTACCAGATCTGCTGTTACAAGCATGGCCCCTCCTGGTGCTCTCGACGAACCATCGCTTTTTAAATCTACAAAAGGCAAAGTAATAATAATTGGACCCGATGCGCCCCTAGGAAAGAAAATTTCTGGACTAGTGAGATCAAGGTCAGAAGTGTTCAGAGGTGCTTTAAGACCGTTTAATGCCACTGTAAATCAAGAACTCCGAGACGTTCTAGATTCAAATATCAGACAGTATCTACTTTTATGTGGAAACTTGGATGGCAATTTACCAAATGAGGAAAAAATCAAAGATCTCCTACTAGATCTGATGGGTGATAACAACCAGGGTAACAATCAGACCATCCTATATCCTGATGAATATTGATTTTGCCTCTAAAACCCACTTTGTATCTTTTTCGTTGGTATTTATTGATGACTCTACCCAATGGATGAAAAATGTGAATGTAATTCATGGACAAACTGATAAAAAATGGAAAATATACATTGAACTCAAACTTCAAAGAATTAAATAATGCAACGCGATTATCAACCGTACGCTCTACGTATTAGATACAAGTATAATAATTGATGGAGAGGTTAGTAGGATGCTGGATACAGGAGAAATATCTGCTGGTGACGAAGTCGTGATTCCGATTGCAGCTCTTGACGAGCTCCAGTCTCAGGCTTCTACTAGCAAGGAACACGGGATGGTTGGATTGATAGAAATAAAGAGAATAAGGGAACAATGTTCGTTAAAAAACATTAACCTAAGATTTAGCGGGTCACGTCCGGATTTGGACCAAATAAGACTCGCTAAACACGGCCGTATAGATTCGATCATTAAAGATGTGGCCCTTGAGGAAAATGCAGTTTTGATAACTGCAGATTATGTTCAATCCTTGGTTGCAGAAGCGCAGGGCGTAAAATGTATGTATGTGAGACCGCCAAAAATTTCTAAGCCACTGGAATTTGAGAAATATTTTGATGAAAAGACTATGAGTGTTCACTTGAAGGAAGGTACATTTCCTCTAGCTAAAAAAGGTGTACCTGATAATCTCGAGCTTGTTCGGATTGGTGATAAAAGGATGACCTATCAGGAGCTATCAAGGATAGTTAAGGAAATTTCTGAGGAATCCAGATCTTCTGAAATAGGATCATTAGAAATAAGTAGAACTGGGGCGACGGTTATACAATTAGGAAAATATAGAATCGCGATTACAAGGACACCTTTTTCTGATGGTTTGGAAATTACAATGGTAAAACCCGTTGCAAAACTCACATTGGACGATTATGGACTTAGTGAGAAACTAATAGCTCGATTATCAGAAAGGGCCGAAGGTATAATAATTTCAGGCCCTCCAGGATCAGGAAAAAGCACACTTGCCAGCAGTCTTGCAGAGTTCTATGTATCAAAACAGAATATAGTTAAAACACTTGAATCTCCCCGAGATCTGCAAGTAGTCGATGAGGTTACCCAGTATGCGCCTCTAGAAGGGAGCTTTGAGAAGGCAGTAGATATTCTCCTCCTCGTACGCCCTGATTACACAATATTCGACGAAATAAGAAGGAACCAAGACTTTCATGTATTTGCTGATATGAAACTTGCAGGTGTGGGGATGATAGGTGTGGTACATGCGAGTTCTCCATTAGACGCAGTGCAGAGATTCATCGGAAAAGTAGAATTAGGGATGATACCGCAGATATTAGACACCATAATTTTTATGCATGGAGGAATGGTCAGAAAAGTTTATGACATAAGGCTAACGGTGAGGGTTCCGCATGGAATGACTGAAGCTGATTTGGCGAGGCCGTTGGTTGAAGTAAGAGATTTTGAAACTAACGAGGTTGAATACGAAATATACACTTACGGTGAAGAAAACATAGTGGTTCCGGTCAAGGATTTGGAGCAAAAGACTCAAGAGCAGAATGCAATTAGAAAACTGGCGGAGGAAAGAATAAGAGACGTCATTAGAAGGTTCGATCCTAACGCTGACATATTTATTGTTTCAGAGGGAAGAGTGAAGATCAAAGTTCATAAAGACGTCATTCCGCGCATTATTGGCAAAGGCGGTTCTACGATTACTGAGATAGAGAATACGTTAGGCATAAAAATTGATGTAGAAATGAAGACTCCAGCATTAGGACGCGAAATTAGATTCAGTGTTAATGAATCTGGGGCTGGATTGGTTTTTGGGGTCGACGACGATGTATTGGGAAAGAAAGTCGATATATATATTGAGGACGAATTCATATGCAGCAACCAAGTTGGAAAGAAATCACGAATAAAGATAGATAAAAGATCAGAAAATGGAAGAAAGCTGCTCAACGCTTTACTGGTCGGACAAAAAATAAAAATATTCCAGAACCTAAACTCGTAGGCGTTTTANTGAACTTACATGTAAAATAGCATACTGAAGTCGCTTTCCTTAAGTCCTATCAAGCGAATAAAGCACATTTGCATTCTCTGATCTGNGAATTCCTAGTTACTAGAAAACAGTTCAAAGNGAATTAAAAGATTAAAAGTCCAATTTCTATACATCAAGTATCGGTAGACACTTCTGTTAGGCTATTTGGTAATTTATGTACGAGATTTTTACCATCCAAACAAACCAGTTATACAATTCACGTTTTCCATAACGTTACTTTGTAGCAGGGCCGATTCTGTAAATTGATCCGTCTTGATACGAAAGGACATATAGATACCCATCTGGTCCAGTTTTTAGATCGGTTATTCCTGTAAATCCGGTTGCGAGAGTAATGGAGTCAAGTTCTTGAGTATTATCGACTACTTTGTCGTCAAGCCCAGGTGAGTTCATCTTAAATCCATTTCTCATTGCATTCATTTCTAAAAAGTAAAGATTGCCATTTCTAATATCCCCTACGAAAACATTATTTGCGTACTTTTCGCCTAGTTTGCTAGAATTTAGAAACTCGATATCAGTAATCCCAATTGGATCCTTAAAGCTCAATATTGGATCTGAATATTTTGAACCTGGGAAATTAACGAGTTGATTCTCGGAAATACCGCTTTGAGCTAGGGGACCCATAACTAATTTCCAGCCACTATTAAAACCTGGATTTACAAGATTAATCTCGTCGTAAACATCTTCGCCATTCTCAGTATCCCATAATGCTCCGCTAATAGGATCTATTGCCAATCCGAAGCTGTTTCTAATTCCGTAGGCATAATAATGACTTAATGGAGTCGAAGACGGATTGTTTGCTGAAAAGGGATTACCCTGAGCGGGACTACCGTCAGTAGGATTCACCCTCAAGATTGCTCCACTAAAATCAGGATCAGGGCCATCCTTGATATTTTGATCTTTACCGTTCCTTTGCAATTCACCAGTTACTGAATAGAGCAAATTGTCTTTTCCGACTACCAATTTCCCGCCCTGATGATTGGTTCCCGGCCCCGCAGGAAGATCCAAAATCATTTTTTGATTAGTCAATGAATTACCACTAATTTCATATTTGTAGACTCTGTTCTTTACACCGCCATCAGACTCGGTGAAATACAAAAAGAGACTACTTCCTATCTTTTCTTCACCCAGTAGCCCCCTTTCATTTTTATTTACCACGTTCAATGAAAGTACTGGCTGCGGTTGTAATGTACCACCGGAGACAAGCCTTACATTTCCATCCTTTTCTAAGACTAATATATGATCGGAATCCAAAAAAAGCATGCTAGTAGGAAATGATAGTCCTTGTATGACCCGTTCTACTTTCAAAGAAGAATCCTTAATAGTAGGTGCACCAAGTGCGATATTGTTTCCAATTAAAGTAACTAAACTGACGATAACTGCCACGATCGAAATTGTTTTTGTACATCTCATTTGGTTAATTATATCATTTTGTAATACTTTTATACTTTTGGTTTATTGTTCAATTGGAGCTACAAAATCGGATGTGATTCAAAGTATTATGTGAAGATAATATAATTGATACTCTTACTAGATATCACTTATGATTCAACCTTCAGGTGACAAAATACTTTCTATGAGTAATATTGTTCTTAAGTGTTTGGCCAAGTCTGTGACAGTTATTATTCCTACCACTTTTCCATCAGAAATGATTGGAAGTCTCCTAATTTTATGATTTACCATCCGTTGTACGGCTACATCTACAGTAGTATCAGGACTAGCATACGTCTGAATTTTGGACATTATCGTTCCTACCTTAATAGATGATGGTAGAATGTCCTTGACACATATTTTTTTAACAAAATCCCTCTCTGAAATAATCCCTATGGGGACATGATCTTTTTCTACAATCAAAGAACTTATACCCTTTTCAGTCATCATCCTCGCTGCATCTAATGCGGTCACATCTTCATCAATAGCAATAACCCCCTTAGTCATGATGTCCTGCACTTGATCGTTCAATAGATTATCTAATGAAGATAGTCAAAATAAATATTGTGAAATACCGTACGATGGCAAAATCTAAATGAATGCCTTAACTATTAATAAAAGGAAAGCGATATCAATTAGTTCTAGCTAAATGGCAAGGGTCGGCATAGTTGTGTTTCCTGGAAGTAACTGCGATCATGATATACATCATGTTTTAAACAAAGTGGTTAAACTGGAATCAGAATATGTGTGGCATACTTCCGAGGCAGTAGAAAATTTTGATGCGATCATATTACCAGGGGGGTTTTCGTTTGGAGATAGGCTAAGAGCTGGAATTATTGCGGCACATAGCCCTGTTATGAAAAAAATTAAGAAGCTGGCAGACGACGGCGTACCTATCCTCGGTATATGCAACGGGTTTCAAATCCTTGTTGAATCTGGATTATTGCCAGGGGCATTGTTAATGAACAAAGGGCTCCAGTTCGTGTGCCAGTGGACAAAAATTGAAGTAGTGAATGCTAAAACGCCGTTTACAAATATGTTCAAGATTGGGGATGTGATAGACGTTCCGGTAGCACACGGCGAAGGCCGGTACACAGTTCATGAGGACAACTATAGGGAATTCCGTAGAAATAATCAGATAGTACTTAAATATAAAAATGATAACCCTAACGGTTCGATGGATTCTATAGCAGGAATTGCTAATGAAGCTGGCAATGTTGTGGGGATTATGCCCCATCCAGAAAGAGCCTCAGAAGACGTGCTCCTACCTCCCGGTCTAGGGAATAGCGCAGTCTTTATTTTCCGTTCTCTTTTGTATTTCCTAACTAAACAAAATATCACAGATTTCAAACGCGTGATGCAAAAATGCTGACGTCGCAAGAAAGAAAATATATGAATAAGAATCTCGGACGGAAACCAAATAGGCTTGAATTAGAGATGGCCTCTGCGGAGTGGTCGGAACACTGCTCCTATAAATCATCTAAGAACCTCCTTAGGTTATTGCCGACTAGAGGGAAGCGAGTATTAATAGGTCCGGGATATGATGCCGGCGTACTCGACATAGGTAATGGCAAAATTATTACAGTGCACATCGAAAGTCATAATCATCCATCAGCAATTGATCCATACGGAGGTGCAGCTACGGGAGTAGGTGGTGTAATAAGAGACATAATTTCTATGGGTACCAAGCCCATTGCGCTACTAAATTCATTAAGATTTGGACCGATAGAAGCTTATGATCACTCATCTAAGGCGAAATGGCTTTTCAAAAATGTCGTAAAGGGAATTGCTGACTACGGTAATTGTTTAGGAATTCCTACCGTTGGAGGCGAAATCGAATTCGATCATTCCTTTGATCAATATTGTTTGGTCGACGTTGCCGCAATCGGCTATGGACGAAAGGAAGATGTAATTTCGAACACTGCAAATGTTGGCGATCTAATAGTACTTGCAGGAAATCGTACTGGACGGGATGGTATCAGAGGCGCGTCCTTTGCATCCAAATTATTGCGGAATGATCGTTCTGCGGTCCAGATCCCCGATCCTTTTTTAGAAAAACTCTTAATCGACGCCATTTTGGAAGCTACCAAAAGCGGGTATATTAATGCCATCAAGGACTTGGGTGGCGGAGGATTGGCTTGCTGCCTTTCAGAGTTGTCAGATTCGTTGGGACTTGGATTCGAAATTGAATTGTCGTCGGTTCACAAGAAGGTTTCCTCCATGACACCAGAAGAGATTATGACCTCCGAGTCCCAAGAACGAATGGTGTTTGTAATCTCCAAAGAGAAATTTACCGACTTTGCGGAAATTTTTGGTCGGTTCTGCATTCCTTATTCGATTGTGGGGGAGGTAAAAAATAACAAGTATCTTAGTATTTTTTACAATGGAAAATGTATTGCAAAAATTAGATCCAGTTTGCTTGCAAATGCACCCCTTGCTCATAGGAGGGCCATAAAGCCACTATACTTGAGGAACAGAAAGAAGCGTTATGTGGGTCCTCCTATGATTGAAAATTATGGTCAGACAATTTTACAATTATTATCTAATCACAATATCGGTAGCAAGCGATGGGTGTACAGGCAGTATGACCACGAGGTGGGGCTACGAAGTGTTATTAAGCCAGGAGAAGCGGATGCAGCGGTTTTGAGGATCGACAACGATAAATTCATTTCCGTTAAGCTAGACGGAAATCCTAAATACTGCTACTTGGATCCTTATCAAGGAACCCTCGGTTGCTTATCTGAAGCTTGTCGAAATGTAAGATGTACTGGTGCTGATCCAATAGGGATAATCGACCATTTACAGTTCGGTAATCCAGAGAATCCAGGCATCTATTGGACATTCAAGAAAAGCATAGAAGCAATCAGGCGATTTTGCACCTTTTTTTCTATCCCTGTTATTGGGGGCAAAGTAAGTTTCTATAATGAGACTGAAGTAGGTACAATTAAGCCTACTCCTGTAATTGGTGCCATAGGACTAATTGAAGGGAGGTCAAAACTTGTCAAACCACAGTTAAATCCTAGGGATTCAATTTTCATTGTAGGACCCACAAATGAAGAAATGGGGGGCAGCGAATATTTTGAGAATTATCCTCATAACATGGGCGGGCGCGTCCCAAAAGTCCATCTAGGCAGGGATCAAATTCACGGGGATGTCATTTTGAAATTGATAGAATCTAAGGTAACAAACTGCGTACACGACTGTTCAAAGGGAGGATTGGCTGTATCATTGGTAGAATTAGCTTTAAACTCCGACATAGGGATATCTGTGGAACTAGAAAGAATTCCAAACAATTGTTCAAGATTGGATTACTTGTTGTTTTCAGAAAGTCACTCGAGGTACTTGTTCACCACCAAGAACCCGGATCAAGCAGCAGATATACTTAGAATACAAGGTTGTATTTACGCAAAGATTGGATATGCTACAGGCTATAACTCTCAAATCCAGCTTAAAAGGGGCGGAAAGGTTATTTCAGAGATTCCCTTGAACGATGCTCGTAGAAGTTACGAAAATCTTAACATCGTTATGGCTGGGAGTGATGAACGTTAATATTTGCCTTATCTTAAAGGTTACAAGTAAATTTTAAGTGATCCACATTACCAGTTATCTCTTGTAGTCGAGATGGTTCACGAAAATTGTGGGGTTGTTGGTGTATTTTCAGTGGATGGCCACAATGTTATCCCCTACATAATAGATTCACTCAGATCGTTACAACATAGGGGACAGGAATCTTGGGGCTTTGCTGTTCCAACTAAGTCACCCTTCAAGAGTCTTGGCCTTGTATCTTCTTCTGCGAAGTTGTTCAAAGGTCTTGTAAAGAAGTATAATTCCTGTGCAGCCATAGGACACGTTAGATATTCCACTCTTGGAAAAAGTAACCTTGAAAATGCTCAACCACTTAAGATAAATGATTTATGTATAGCACATAACGGCACAATTGCTAATGCTGAGGAATTGTCTACCATGGTAGGAGGTTGCACCTTCTCTCCGCAGACAATGAGTGATACACTTGTTGCGGCTCAAAGACTCTTAAAACATCTTAGCGAAGAGGGCAATTTGGTTAGAGCAATGTCTATTTTGAAAGATGAAATGGTGGGATCATTTTGTTTTACTTTTTTGACTAATGACGGATCTGTCTACGCCGCTCGGGACCCAAGGGGCTTTAGACCTTTAGTACTAGGACATATCAATGAGACAAATACCTATATGGTTGCCTCTGAATCCTGTGCAATTGAGACCCTGGGAGGTAGACTACTCTGTGATCTTCAGCCTGGAGAACTGTTAAAAATTGGATCATCTGGTGTGGAACATCAAAAATTCGCAGACGATATACGTCATGCACATTGCGCGTTTGAATTCACGTATTTCTCCCATCCTAGTAGTAGGTTAGAAGGGATGAACGTATACGAGACTCGAAAAAAAGTTGGTCATTTGCTTGCACGGAAATATCCATTTCCAGATGCCGACGTCGTTATTCCTGTTCCAGATTCGGCCAGGCCTGCTGCATTGGGATACGCCGAAGAATTGGGCATTCCTTTTGAAGAAGGATTGTTGAAGGATAGATATCGGTCCAAGGGATCGATGAGAAGCTTCATCGAACCTTACCAAAAAGATCGAGTTGAAATAAACAAAGGCATAATCCCGATAAGGAACGTCATTGAAGGAAAACACGTTGTAGTTGTTGATGATAGCATAGTCAGGGGAACTAGTTCAGAATTTATAGTTAAGACATTGAGGAAGGCGGGGGCTTCAAAGATATCCCTAATAGTTACATTTCCGCCAATTCGCTATCCTTGCTATGCTGGAATAGATTTTCCTTCTCAAGAAGAACTGCTAGCTTTCAATCATTCGTCATCTAATCGGGTTGTGGATGTATCTAATAGCGTAGCCAAAATAATTGGCGCTGACAACTTAGTTTATAGCGACACGACAACTCTGGCACAAGCGATCGGAATTGAAGAAAAGGAACTTTGTTTTTCTTGTTCAACAGGAGACTATACTCCTTTAGGCATAAAACCACTTTTCAGATCAAGGAAACAAATGAAAGGAGATTGAGTTCGTAAACTAATTTTGATCCCAAATTCTATAGTTCTTAAATAAGCCTTGGACTAATTCAAATTTAGCAGATATTGCTTAGAACTCTGATAATTGGTTTTGTTGCCAACTGATCTGGACTTGTTGCTATTGTATCATACCTGATATTGACGAAAATACAAAAGAAGATTATTCACTTAAGATAGATTCCAAGAGCGATGACCAATATCTTTTCATTGATACTGGAATAATGCTAGCGAATGCAGCTAAGTTGCCATTGACGAAAATTTATGTTGATTACGAACTTAAGAACGAAAAGATTGCGCTAGTTAATCCGGGAGGAAAAAAATTGAACTATTACTACCTGAAAGAAGAGCTATTAAGCTGGTAAATATTACTGGAGACCATGGAATAAAAATCATAAAAAATATCGGAAACCCATTAAATTACCCGAGATATTGATTCATGAAATCGTTTCATCATTTAGACATTGAAGTTAGTTCCGAACTTCACCTCATACTGATGTTTTGACACCCTTTGATGCAACCATAGAATTTGTTTTTTGGAACAGAATTGAAAAGTAAAATACACAAAATCAATTCTATGATTCTGCAAAAAGTATAATTCAACCTCGGTTCTAACTTTACTAATTCCTGGTAATTATATAGTTTTATTATCTTTTTTTATAGTCATTTTACATCTTAAGGTCATTTCTATAAAGTTGGCCCCAAAGACTTCATTCTCTATGATAGGCATGCTGAGTAAGTCAAATCTTTCATTCTACATGAAGGCAATGATTATTCTATCCCGTAAATCAGATTGAAAATCTAGCATAAATTATGTCACAACTAACGAATTAGATGTAATTTTTAACAATAGGTTTTCGATAGACAATTGCTTTGTGAGTTTCTCGTGACGCCCAAGCGTTCCAAAATAAAAGGTTGGAGTTGGCACTGTATGTAATCACGATCGAAGATATCTACTGACCGATTCACTCAAACAAATTAGTATAAAATAAACCCACGAATTCATGAAAATGGTTTAAAGGGCATAAATTCAGAATATCATACTTGAATTTAGGATATTTCGAGAAATCATCGGCAAGATTTAGTATGGTGATGGGAGTTCACTATCAGCGAATTGTCGAATAGGCATGAGATAGTGAAAGAAGATCTCTTTAACCGCAATCAACTACATGCCATTAAGGTTTGTCCCAGTCTGAACTCTGGTATCGTTAAAGTTATCATGTTCATTGGGAATATAATCTTCTTTTAAAAGCTCTAAAAATTGACATGAAGTTAAAATTAGAGTATAACAAACACAGGACTGTTGGATAAGACCGTTTATTCTTCTTTGTGCCGAACTTTTGTTGCTTTGGACCAGTCTATTCGGTCGGCAGGAATTGCGAATGAAGACGGACTGCTATTAGGCATTGCCCATAGAAAAGGCCTTAAACCTCTTCTAACTGCCGAAGAGAGAACACAATATGCTATTACAGCTGCAACCAGGCAATTTACTAGGCTTAGATGGGAAGTACTGCTGGGAAAAATACTTTATGCTAGCTCCCATTATTCAAAACTGATAAGGGCTACAATTCCTATTACTGATGACAATAGAAGATTATCATTCGTACTAGTAATGTCATTTGATCCGGGTACGGATAACTTTCATGAAATTATAATTAAAAAAGTGATTCCAATGGTCCGGAGAAGAAGGGCTTCATTATTAAAATTGCAAAAATAAGATTTATCTAGCAGACAATCCGCCGTCTATTGTTATGTTTGTTCCGGAGATCCATTTTGCATCCTCACTACAAAGGTAGGAAACAGCTCCAGAGATATCTTCAGGGTCACCTATCCTTCTGAGTGGGAATGAGGACTCTAACAGCGACCTTGCTTTTTCATCTTGTAAGAATGGTTCGATCATAGGACTTCGTATGGTAGAGGGAACAATGCAGTTGCACCTAATATTATATGGTCCATATTCTACGGCTATACTTTTAGTAAACATAATTATTCCTGCCTTGGTTACCCCATAAATTGAAAGTGGTACGCTCGGTATGGTGCGGATTCCCAATAGCGATGACACATTTATGATATTCCCATTTCTCTTATCCATCATTATTGGTAATACTGCCTTCGTGGTCTGAAACGTACCGACCAAATTAGTTGATAGTAAAGAATCCCACTGATCTTCGCTCATAAGATGAAATGGAACTGGATCATTCAGTATTCCTGCGTTATTCACAAGAATATCTATAGTATCGAATGTCGAAATAGTTTGTTCAATTACACTTAATACTTCCGCTTCTCTGGAAATATTTGCGCTTATTGCCAACAAATTTTTATTGTCCTTACTTTCCGCCACTACCTTTGAAAGTTTCGCCCTGTCACGTCCAACTAAGACGACCCGGCATCCTTCATGGGAAAGACGCCTTGTAATGGCTTTTCCAACGCCCCCACCTGCGCCTGTAACGATAGCGACCTTCCCGTTTTTACTCATAATTCTTTGTTGGTGGATGTGCTTTTAAAGTTTAAAGTTCTAAAATGCTAACGACTATTAATTTATTATTCTACAATTCGGATTTGTATAGTATTGTATATTTCCAAGCTTGTAAGGTGTTTTGGCGCTAACAGAATTCGATTAGGTATTATTGGTGGTGGACAACTCGGCAAAATGCTCGCCCTAGAAGCAAAAAGGATGTCCATTCAAATTTCAATATTGGATCCAGATGTACACTGCCCTGCTGCCTCCGTAGCAGACCGGGTAATGGTGAGCGATTTTAAAGATGAGAAAGCGATTCATGAGTTGGCTAAAGTCTCTGATATTTTGACTTATGAAATTGAATTAGCAAATTCGAAAGTTCTTCAAGAATTAGAGTTTCAAAAATATCCAGTTCATCCAGCACCTCGTACCCTGAGTATAATTCAGGATAAATTGAAGCAAAAGCAGTTCCTGAAGGCTAATGGGATTCCGATTGTTGATTTTGAGACGGCAAAATCCGAAGTCCAGGTGCGCCAGGCTTGTACGATTTTTGGGTATCCTGCGTTATTGAAGGCATGCGAGGACTCGTATGACGGAAGAGGAAACTTCTTAATTCATGGGGAGGATGAAATACAAGAAGGATTAAAACATTTTTCCAATAGGAGGTGTATTATAGAGAAGTTTGTTCCCTTCGACAAAGAGATTTCAGTAATGGTCGCGAGAAATACTTTAGGTCAGGTTGAATCATTCCCTGTAGTTGAAAACTTACATGCCCAAAATATTTTAGTTACAACTATCGCGCCAGCACGTTTACCCAACAATACACTTAAAGAAGCAACTCGACTTGCGGAAAGAGCAATTGAAACTTTAGATGGAGCAGGAATTTTTGGTGTTGAGATGTTCGTAAAGAAAAATGGTGATCTTTTAATAAATGAAATCGCGCCTAGGCCACATAACTCGGGTCATTATTCTATAGAGGCCTGTTCTGTTTCACAGTTTGAACAGCATATTAGGGCAATACTGGGATTGCCTCTAGCCCAACCGAAGTTACTTTGTTCAGCGGTTATGATCAATATTCTTGGTCCAGATACATTTTCCGGTTCGTATTCTTTATGTGGGATTCCAGAGGCATTTACAATACAAGGGTTAAAGTTGCATCTATATGGAAAGGAAACCACAAAACCACGTAGAAAACTCGGTCATGTCACAATAACTGCAGAGACAGTGGAAGATGCGCTTGTAAGGGCCGACCTAGCTAGGAAAGCATTAATTGTTCAAGAGCTCAAAATTGATAATAAATTTGACTAGACCGCTAGTTGGGATAGTAATGGGAAGTGATTCAGACTTGCCCATAATGCGTGACGCATTCGAATTTCTTGAAGGTAATGGAATTCCGAGTGAGATAAAGATTCTATCTGCACACAGAACCCCTGAAAGAATGGTGGAGTATGCAAAAAATGCACAAACCAGGGGGATCAAAGTGATTATTGCAGGCGCAGGAGGTTCAGCTCACCTTCCAGGCATGATAGCCTCGCTAACTACGTTACCCGTTGTTGGAGTCCCAATAATGACCAGTAGCCTCAGCGGCATTGATTCTCTACTTTCCATAGTGCAAATGCCTCCGGGAGTCCCTGTCGCTTGCATGGCCATCAATGGCGCCGTTAACGGGGCTATATTAGCCTGCCAGATTCTTGGGTTAAATTCGAAGAATATAGCATTAATGATGGGGAATTATAAAAAATCTCTTTATACTAACGTAGTAAAGAAATCGAAACAGCTGGAACAATACGGTCCAAAGCGTTACCAAAAGTTTAAGCCTAAGAACGGATGACAAAGTTATTGAATTCGGGAATTTGTTCAACTATAACTATCGTAACTTAGACATATCTTAATGATCAATTTTTGCACATTCAGAAGTCTAACTTATAGCCAGCATAGTTAAGTATATCGCGGCAGTAACGGCTATGCAGATCTTGGTTACCTTCATTGAATTGTTTAGAGCGGATGAATATATATCAAATTGTTCGGCACCCATTAGTTTTACACGAGTTCTCGATTGCAATATCCGAAATCCAGATGTTCGTAAATTTTGCAAGGCATGCAATGCCAGGTCTATAAAAATGTTAGTGATAAGAGTGTGATCGGTGGTATCTCCGAGTGAATAATATCCCTTCTTCGTTCTCTTACCAGAACTTGAGTGCGAATCTGAAGAAATAATTTCCAGCATATTTATTTGGCTTTCTTTTGCTTTCTCGATAACCTTGGTTCTAAGTCCCCCCGCGATATTGTTAGAATCAGACCAACCTAGTGCAAATTTCAAATGATTGATTTCTAAAATCAACACTCCTAATCCAGATTCACCGATATCTTCAGCATTGACAAGAACCTGATTCCCATGGCTGTTGAAATATGATATTTTAAAAGGGTAACGATTGGCCACCCTAAGCTGGCCCAAGCATTCTGAAGCTAAGTCGATTAGAGCTAGTTCCTCATCTTTATTTATTTTTTCCCCAACCCCGTTATGAGCATCAATAACGAAAAGCTCTTCTATTCCAAATTGGAACATTTTATTCTCTATTGATAAGCGAAAAGAAAAAGGTAAGTCTTCCATTCCCGAATTCCTGGAAACAATGATAAGAGCCGTTGATGAAAATGCGATCCCTGTTATTGTAAAATCGGACGAAACGAGTTGAATTGGGAGAGTGCAGTTCAAGCCCTCAGATTTTAATGAAAGATATTCTAATGAGTTTAGATAATTTTCAACTTCGGTAGAAGAAGGTAGGTTTAACGAATGATCGGAAACACTATGAAAAATGATTGCTTTTCTATGAAAATATTTAAACAGTTGGTAAGGAAGATTACTGCCACCGATAGGACTAAATGGGCCAGGATGTATTTCTGGCAGTACTAAAGATACTTCGCGATCAGCTTCACTCTTAAATTGTAACACACGTGTTGAAATTTCCTGCGCATTTGCTCTAGACTCAAATATGGATTCAATGGTTTCTTCTTTTTTTTCGGTCCACGCTAATAGAAAAGCCTGAAGCACTTCAAATGTGCTTTTAATTTTTGGTTTTCCGCTACCATCAGCAAGAATTGACCAAATTACGCTTGTACCGACTATGATAGTACCAAATATTATTACTGTAACAGAAGAACCCAATTGAAAAGCCAGATTCCACAACGGCACAAATAGAAAAATTAGCGGTGCAATAAATGCCACAACTAAGGATCTTAATAGGCTAGCACCAAATACCGATACAAATATTCCATAACGCAAACCAATGGACATGAACATTCCTTCTATCACATAAGTGGACAAATCTGTATTTTTTCCAAATACAAAGTTTAGTACTAATCCAAGTATCAAAGTTATCAGCCAGAATAAAATTGCAAAAGCAGAAACGTGGATAATC
>Ga0065715_10088903_pt1 | contig 47934 bp, 76 predicted proteins | sample MisBulReplicate1_FD_59102 | JGI IMG/M metagenome (GOLD analysis project Ga0065715, IMG submission 59102) | Miscanthus rhizosphere microbial communities from Kellogg Biological Station, MSU, sample Bulk Soil Replicate 1 : eDNA_1 v2 (version 2) | ecosystem: Host-associated > Plants > Roots >...
CTATAAATTTAAAATGCTATATTAATACTACTCATAATTTAAGGAGCTAAAATGAAACTCTCTATCTATCAGCGTACGGACGACGGCGAAATCAGTTATCACGGAGCCCAAAGCTTCAATAGTCCCGCCGAATTTTTCAAAAAAGTGTTTGTTAAAACCACCCTGCCTCCGGAAGAGATGACGGTTATCGACCCAAAGTGGCCCGACCGATGCGTAACTTGGAGAGGGCGGTGGGGTTACGCAGGTGGCCCGGCTAAGCTCAAGCTACGTCAAATCAACCTCACCGATGAGCAGGTTGAACTGGCTAAGTCCATAGGCGACGGGAACATCTCTGAGGGGGTCCGGCTTGCCCTAGCCCTTTTCGAATAGCCAATAAAAACCCCGCCTAGGCGGGGTTAGTTTTAAAGGGTTACCAGTCTCCAAACGATCCTGCGCATTCGGTCCTGGACACCGACAAACTTCCGACCATTTAGCGCCCTGCCCTTCACGTCCCTGAGGAACCAGCCAAGGCGTTGAGGGTTAGCCCGACCGTGTTTGTCGGTGTTGATAGCCTCCATAGCCTCAAGCCACAAAGCGCAACGGACCGGGTCGACGGGCTCATGTAGAATTTGATGCGTTGTCCGACCGTCATCCCCAAAGCGTTCCTCCCATGCACTCATCAGCATCTCAAGCTTCTGCACTTCCGGGTCGGCGCTCTGCTGGGCCTGCATCTCCTCAATCGGATCACCCCAGCCCAGCCACACGACGGCGCCGCGCACGAGGCCATTCCACTCCTCGAACGACGCATAGCCGCCCATCTTCAAACGGGTCGCCTCACGGCCGTACGCCGAATAGGTGATGAGCAGGTCCACCAGGTCACTACGCAGGTCGGCTACCGTCGAACGGATGAGTGCCACCGGGTCAAAGGCATGCTTGCGCAGCTCCGGCGCCTCATCACTGCACAGGTTGATCGGCAGGATGCGGCGCACGGCGTCACCACTGATGCCCACGTTGTTGCCGTTGAGAACCCACATGGCCCGGTTAGGCAGCTTGAGCATTACCGACTTGCCCAAGATCCGGCTCTTGTAGAAAGGCGACGTCATGGCCATACAGAAGTCACTGGAATCCTTGAGGTAGCCCTTGACGTTGTCGAACATGATGGCCAGGGGGCCCTCATCGAGGATCGACGTCAGTTGCTTGGCCTGCTCCTGCCCGTCACTGCTGATAGCCGAGATGCTGATATCGGAACCGGTCAGCGAGAGGATCGAGTTACTGAGCAGGGTTTTACCCGTGCCGTAGGTCTGCGCATTGACGATGAACGCCGGCGCGGTCGGCAGGGCCGGGCGACACACGGCGGTAAACATCGCCGCCAGGCACACAGCACGGGCCGACTGATCGGCAAACGGGAACTCTGCAAACGGTGCCCACACTCGGCCCAGCGCATCCGCCATGCCCTGCGTGTCCAGCAACCGCGGCGCGCGCTCGGCGCCCTCTAGCACATAAAGGCCGGTGCGTTCGTCAAGGCCCTTCGCCGCAGCGACGGAACCGTCAGCCCGCACCACCGGCAGCGGAACGGCCGCCTTGATCTCGCCGACGCCTGGGAACCACTCGCGCTCTACTACGCGGCGGGTAAGGCCCTCTGGAATCTTCGCCGGCGCGCCCTTGCCACCCTTCTCCACCCGCATAAAGGTCTCGATCTCAGACGACAGGGTGTTCAGGGTGTGCTTGAGGATGCGCCCGTTCGGCAGCACGCTTACCAACTGCTGATTGCGCTGGAACAGGTTAGGGAACGACGGCAATGCCTTAATGATCGCGCGCTCGGCGCTGACCAGCTTTCCGTCGTCAACCTCAATGCGCTCGCACCCGGCGGCGATCTGATCGGCGGTAAGGCGTCCAACAGTCGCCCAGGTTGTGCGGGTTGCGCAGTTGTGAGCGATCCAGGCGCGCAGCTCAGGCGTATCGACTACTGCCGGATGCATGCACAGGATCTCCAGCACCACCTGGCAGTTGCCCCCCGCTTTCCAGGCCACGTCGTCGAGTAGGCTGCCCACATCCCCGGTATTCCAACGGTCCGACCACTCTCGGTTGTTGCTGTTATGCAGCTCGGCCAGTAACTCAACCGGATCGGAGCTGCCCTTGAAAAGCTCAACCGGCGTGGTTGTCCACTCCAAGGCGCGCGGCGGCGCGGAAGTCAGCACCGGCGGGAAGGTATTGAAGGCGGCAGCGGCGTCAACTGGCACACGCTGGGCGGCGGTCATACCGGCCTCATGCAACAGGCTCCCTAGGCCGCGGGCGCCAGGCTTGAAGCTATCGTGATCGTTCCACTTGTCGTCAAACACCCCGTCGTCATGCTTGTGCGAGCGCTCCGACCACTGGCGGGCCAGCTCATAGCCAACACCCTCAGCGCCTTCGGTGTGATCTTCCCAATGCTTGATCGAGGCAATCGCCGGCTCCCAACTCATATAGTCATCGGGATCGCGGTTGGCCAGCGCCTGCACGATACGCTCGACGTCGTTGAGGTCCCCGGCATAGTCGGTAGCCTGCCGGGCAACCCGCGGAGCGCGCACCTGCACAAGCCATTGCGGTATTGGGCTCGCCTTCTCCTGACCGGGCATGACGCCATCGGCCCAGGCATAGAGCCCGCCATTTGGGTGGCGGGACGGCGGCAGGACCGCATAGCCGTTGTATTTGCCATCAATGCCCTTGCCGCCTACGAGTGCCGCGGGCTGGCTGTTGTAAGTCGCGTCATCGCGCTGCGGAGCGGCGTAATAGAGGTGAAAGCCCCCACCAGGTGAGTCGACGCGCAGATAGCTATCGATCTCGCCGTGCTTGGCCTGCAGCGCTGCGTAATCCTGCGTGCCGCCGTTGCGCGGGTCAACGTCAAACACATACAGGCCGCCGGCAGATGGCCGGGTGCCGATATTTGCGTCGGGATTAGCCGACCACCACGCATCAATTTGCGCCAGGTCAGTAGTCGCCTCGGTTGAGCCCTTCGAGCCCTTAAAGGGGGATTTGGTACCGGAGACAAGAGGAAAGACATGCCAGCCCAAGCCAGCGTAATAACGGGCCCACTGGTGCATAGGGCTCATTGCTTCACCTTCACGCCGGCCGCCTCGATAGCTTGACGGCATTGCTTGACGCCATATTTCCAGAGCTGGTCCCAGCTCTCGCCGTCGTCTGAATCAGCTTTCGGGAGCTCAATCACCAGCGTCCAGCGCGATGCCTGCCAGCCAAGCCAGTAGCGCTGGACGTGCTCATTGCGGTAATCGCCGTTGTTGTATTTCTCATGTGGAGGATTCCCAGCCACCACCTTGCGGTGCCACAGTTCAAACTCTTCACGCATCTTGTCGTTGCTCATTTTGCACCCCGCGCCCAAAGCATCATGGCGTAATTCGCAACGTCAACGTACTCGCCCGCAGTCAACGACATAGAAGCGAGACCGTAGAGCCGGTCCGCACTACACCGCTCCGGATCGTCCCACCCTTCTTTCCCCTTCGCCCGGGCCTGCGCCATTTTGGCGTGCATCGCCGAGGCAAAACGGTCGACTGCCTCATCGTCCGGGTGCTGGTTGACGGCGGTACGCGCCAGGACGTCGGTCAGGGTATAGCGGATCGAACCGCCGATAACGTGGTGCGGCAGCTCGCCCGAGCGGGTCAGTCGCCGGATAGTTTCGGCATTAAGGGAGAGGGCTTCGGCCAGCTGTTCAGCTGTGAGAATTTGAGACATTTAATAGTGCTCCGTTCGTCTAGACGCACAGAGTAGTGCAGACGAACATCATAAAGCTAATAGTGAAAAGTAATCGCCCAAAGAAAAGCCCCGGTTAAGGGGCTATGGCTCAAGGCTATCAAGGAATAGGCAAACGCCATACCCGATCAGCAAGCCGAGCAGGAAAACGCCGAAGGTCTCCAAGGCGCTACTCCTTTGTGTTTAGGCGGTTTACTTCGTCGATGCAGGCGTTCCAGCCAAGTGCGTACGCCTGCTTTGCGCTTACATTCGCCGACACTACAGCGTTGCTGCGCTCAGGCATCACCACCGCTACCGGCGCGGGCTGCTCGGCGTAGAGCGGCACAACTTGGTAAGGGCCATTTTGTGTTGCTGAAATTTCAGATGCATTAACGCAGCGCCGTGCCTCATCGACAGTGCGGTATGGAATGTATGACTTTGACCCGACTTTCCAATTTGCCCACGCCACCGGCTCGCCCTGGGGCTGGGCAGCTGGATGCAGATAGACCTTTGCACCATTCGGCAGATGCTGGAGTTCAGGGTGTGGAAGATCCCAGATCACATTGGTGATTGGCGCCCCGATAGCCAGCCCCATGGAGCGACGCTGTTCAATGTGCCCGACCGCAACGCTCGGCGGCGCGGGCGCATCCAGCAGGGCGCGCATTTCGGCGGGCCTGTCTTTGAATCCGGCCGACTCCAGGCATTCAGCCCAGTATGAAAGCAGTTCACGCGGCACCAGAACGCCGTCAATCGTTTGGTTGGTGGTCATTGCTTCACTCCGAGGGCGGTTTTTGGGGTACCGTCAATAGCTGGATAGCAATTAAATGAGTTCCGGCCCCGCCAATATTTATCCGGATCAATAGCCGAGAAGTAGCAGCCATTATTTGACATCGGGGCTAAAGTGACCATCTGCCCTGGGATGCTTTGAGTTACCTTGCACCCGGAGCCGATAACCCAAACACTGTCTGTATATTCCGGGTTGTCGTAAACCTCGTCATCAAATACTACCGCCAGCCCTTTTTCCTTTGCCGCCGCCCCGAGCTTTCGACAAAACACATCATAGTTTTCGACAAGCCTGAGGAGTTCTTTCGTTTCCGTTATCCTCGATTCTTCCTCGGCCTTTTTTGCAAGTTCGATTTTTTCAAGAAAGCGAGTCGTGACAATGGCGCCGCCAAGGAAAAGCATTGCGCATATTGCGTATGCAACCAATGGCGCGGGTAGATCGGTGAAGAACAATGTTGCGGGCGCTACCAAAGCAAAAATGTGCAGGCCGTTGATGGAAATTTTCATTATTGGTCGCCCTTTAAAGCTGTTGGAAACGTGGCACGCACAATCTCTGGCGCTTGATGCTCAAGAGCATTCAGGAACTGAACCGCGCTTGCTGCAGGCCCCGAAAACGCGAACTCACACCCGTCAATCTGGTTATCGGCCAGGATTACCGGGCCAAGGCCCAGGAAAATCAGCTGGCAGTCAACCAAGTGACATCCCTGGATGTTGTTCCAATCCAGCATCACTTGTTTACCGGTGATCGTAACGCCTCTGCTTTTCTTCCCGACCGGGAAATGCACGAAGTTCCAAAGCGCCATCGTCAAGTGTTTGATTTTCATAAATACCTCAGCAAATCAGTTGTGCCAGTGCCAGCAGGCACCAGCAGTAGGCGGGGAGTTGGGCGCGCATCAGTTTTTCCTCAGATAGCCGGCTTCGCGAAGGGCATCAATTACTCGCGGGTCGGTCTTATTTTCCTCTGCTGGCTTGAGTGCGGCAGCCATCATCGCGTCCCACACCGGAAGCTTGCCCGCTATCTGGCAAGCATCACGCATGGCCTTTGTTGGCTTGATCGGCACGACTGCATAGCCTTCCGGAACCACTGTGCATCCGGAATGCTTCGCCTCAATCTGATCGGTTTCAACTTTTACGGCGGCCACGAACTCTCGGCGCTTGCGTTCGGAATCTGCAAGCTGGCCCTCCAGCACATCCGCCCGCTCATCCGCTGCGGTCAGGCGCTGTTGCAGGGCGTCATGCTCCAAATAGAGGCGAGCTAGTTCAGCGTCGGTTGATTCTCTCGTTGGTGTAGCCACAGTTATTTCCTTGCCGGGCCATGCCCGGGCGGTGGAGTGTGGGAGTAATAACCTTCAATCTCGATACCGAAGTCATACCGCTTCACTTCACTCATGACCCACCTCCCCAGCTTTGTTTTTGAGCCCGTCGATCACCGCCGCTCGGCAGCGCGGGCAAACCGTCAAATAGCCGCCGTTGCGCCCGTTCATTGCAGCGTGATCGATAGTCATAAATCGCCATTCGAATTGATTGGCAGGCTTTCCGCACCAGGTCGCGCCCTCGGCAAGCATGTGCGTATCGGTGATGCACCGGACATGGCTCATTGGGCAACCTCATAACGAATATTGAAAATAATTTCACTGCCATCATCAAATTTGAAAGTAATCTTCCGATTTTCACGGTCTAACGTGCGCAGCGCGAAACGTGCGATTCCGAAGCTATACGGGTCATCTGATCTTAAAGCCTCTTCTGCAATCGTCATTACTAGCACTCCTCTGTGCATTGAATAGGACGAATACTATTCGCCCTTATTCAGCCTGTCAACCAATGGAGCAATAAATGCCAAATATTATGAACGCCGGCACCGGCTGGATGGACCTTTACGCCCTAAGCGGGATCTCTCCAGGTAAAGCGGTAAACATTCAGAATCAGTCAGGCCAAACCCTTTACGTAAGAGAAAATACCGTTGACCCCTACGGGCGGGTAGTGACCAGCTATCAAAACCAGGACTGCACCGGCTCGTCAGTTCTTCAAGTTCGCGGAGTTGGCGGTATTAGCCTTTTTGTGCAGGAGCTTTGACTATGCCAATTATTGACCCCGGCCGAGTAGTTGTTCAGCAAATGATCGACGAGGCAAGTCGAGGAGAGCAGTTCAGCGCAGTCCCTGTCGAAGGGGGCACGGTGCACTTACCCAGTACGGGCCGCAATCTAACCATCCGCCTGCGTTCGACTTCTGACCTCAACCAAGTCGTACTTCGGGTGCCGGATGAAAATTCAAGCCTGATAGGTCAGAGACTTTTTATCCGCAGCGATAGCGCCATCGGGGAGCTGAGCGTCACCGGAGCTTCCGACGTGACGGTGGATAACTGGATAGTGAATCTCTCACCGGGGGACTGCGCGGTCTTTTATAAATTCGATCAAAATATATGGTCAAAGGTGAGCAAATGAAAAAGTTACTAATAGCACTTGTTGCTGGGTTCCCCCTGTTAACCCTAGCGGCTGGGAATGATCTGTTTCAAGATCAACGTAACCCCTCCAACACCGCAACTCAGACCCGAACCGTTACAGTACCCAATGCAGACGCCATCCAGGGTTTTGCTTTTACGCCGGCGGTTCCCGGTAACCGGGTACCCGTCATGTTTACCCTCGGTACCGGCCTTACGCTTACAGGCACCGTGCTCAATGCCACGCCTGGGGCCGCCGACTGGCCGGCAATCACCAATAAGCCGGTATTCTCTCCGGTAGCTACCAGCGGTGCCTACGCCGACCTCGTTGGCCTACCAACCGGTTTTACTCCGTCACCCCACACCCATGCCGCCGCGGATATCGTGTCTGGTAGCCTGTCACCCGCACGCATACCGGCGCTTCCCATTAGTCAAACGACTGGCCTCCAAACTGCCCTGGATACAAAATTTGCCGTCCCCACGGGGACGACGGCGCAATATCTGCGCGGTGATGGATCGTTAGCAGCCTTCCCAACCACCTTTGCGCCGAGCGCGCACACGCATACGGCTGCAGACATTACTAGCGGGACATTGCCCGTGGCCCGGCTACCGGTTTTTCCGATTAGTCAAACGACCGGCCTTCAGACTGCTCTCGATACCAAATTCAACGCGCCAACGGGCACCGCACTGCAATACGTTCGAGGGGATGGCACCCTGGCAACCTTACCGACCGCCAAACGCGTCGAGACATACGCCGGCACAACGAACGCCGCCGGACAAGTCACGGTCACTTACAGCAGCGCGTTTTCTACGGTACCCGTTGTGCAGCCTCCTGCCCCTACAGCAGCGAACCAGGTATGGACGACCGTGAGCAGCACAACTACCGGCTTCACCATGCAGCTGAACCAGCGCAACACCGTCACACTCTTGTCAGTCGAGGTACTTTTAGGGGCTACGGTGCCTGTAGCGGGCTTTCCCGCTACGTTCCTCATAGTGGCTCAATAGGTTCGTCGTCAAGTGCTGGCTCATCACCGATTAGGGCCAGCCACTTATCCAGATTTCCTATAGTGACGGTCACTTTTACGAGTGCATCAAAGGCGTGACCGTCACTTTCCAACAGCCGATCAGCGCCCAGGATCAGCTGACTAACTGCCTCGCGCTGATCGCTAAACCCGCCTGCCTCACAGATCCGGTCGAGGGCCCGTGCAAGCCCGATAGGTAACGGCAGGTCCAACACGGGATCGGCCTTAGCCCGCGCGGCACGCTTGCACAGCTTATTGTTGTGGCGCTTGAGTTCGGCCGGCGTGCCGGTGAAGGGGTCGCCGTTGCGGTCACGTAATGGGCCCGTCATTGAGGCGCACGCCATACGTAAAGCACTTCGGATTCAGCGTGAGGGTTGTCGTCGACCGGCATTGAGCCCCAGCGCCCGATCATCCACTTATGCGGCTCCTTGAAGAATCGAGCTCGGTAACCAACAGCCTCAAACTGCCCAGCATAGATCAAAGACCCGACCGGCAGCGCCGCCCAGGCCTCATCCGTGAAGCTGATAGCCTTTTCACCGGCAGCGTTCGTGATCACTGTTCCAATTAACTGGTTCATGCCAAGTGCCATCCGTTGCAGTGGTGACAGGCCTCAACCAGACGCCCGGCCCGTACGCCAGCAGCGCGGGCAGACTCAGCGGTCGAGAAGCGTTTGCGCGGTGCGCAGAGCGGGGTAATGCGGCTGTTAGGCTTCATGTCGGATTTACTCGGCAATAGAAAAGAGGTCGCACCATCAGGCGGCGGCGTCGGGCCTTGGCGAATAGCGACAATCTGTTGGGTCAGCAGCTGCATAGCTGTGAGGAAAGCGGCTTTATCGGTCGGGGTCATTGCCGGACCCTCGCACCGCTGCCGGCAATCGACACGGCCTTTTCTGGCGAAAGCACCCCGGCATCCACAAGGGCTTTAACGAGCTCGGAAAAGGCATCACGGATCGCCTCCAGGTCGTTCAACGGGGTAAAGGCCCGGAGCGCATCAACTTCGCGTTCTCCGCTTAAGTAATTTTGATCAAAGACAAAAAATTGAGCCATAAATAAAAATCCCCTGTGAGAGTTAACTGACAGGGGATAGATTATTCGGCCTTGAGCAACTATGCAAGCGTTTTTGACGCCGCTTGTCGGAGGCGATCCGGGACGGTCGGCGCCTGGGGACGATCGCGCACCAGGCTCTGAGCGATTACCTTGAGGTTCTCGTGCTTGATAGCCTCGGCGACCACCTCATCGCGCAGGCCTTCGAGGTCGGTGAAGTAGTTGTGGATCGTGCCGGCGCTAAAGCCGCTGGCCCGCACCACTTTGCGGATCGACAGAGCAAACAGCCCCTCTGTCGTGGAGATCCGATAGGCGTGGTTGAGCAGCTCGGCGCGATCGTAGGGCTTCCAGTAATTAGCATTAGCGCTCGGCTGGCGAACGCCCGGCACCAGGGCCAAGCGGTCTTTGTTGGTGACCAGGTGGTCGATCACCTCGTGCATCTTGCCGGTGTTCACCAGCCAGTTATGCGCCACCTGGGCATCGCCACCAAACTTAGGCAGCGGCGCAAGCTCATCGGCGAGAAGCTTTCGCGTAACGTTGCGGTAACCGACGCGCCGGGCGACCGCGATTGCAGCATCAAGAATTTCGGTCGTCATGATAGAGACTCGCTATTAAACATGTGTAGCTAGCCTATTCCTTTATGAGCTAAGGTTCAAGCCTGATTACAAAATCGCTGATAGCGAAGTCGGCGTAGGTAATGCAGCGCGAGTGCCAGCTAACCCATTCATCGCCGAACATCTCGACGGCGCTCGCCAGGTCGGGCAATCCGCAGTCCTCGCTCGGGCCGGTCGGCAGCTTGGCCGGGTGCTGCGGGTCGAAGGGGGTGACAAATATGGTCATGGCATAGCTCCATAGATGCGCTCGCAGGCGATCACAAAATAGTCAGGGTCACGCTCAATGCCGATGAACTTACGGCCAGTGTTCACACACGCTACGCCAGTTGTGCCGCTGCCCATGGTGTTATCAAGAACCGTGTCGCCTTCGTTGGTGTAGGTCCGGATCAGGTATTCCATGAGGGCGACGGGTTTTTGGGTGGGGTGCACTGTTGAGCCTTCTGAAGCGATATCCAGCACGTCACGCGGCCAGTTGGTCCATTCTTGAACGTAATCTGCAGAGCTGCGGCCTCCGTAATTGTCACTGTTGCCTCCTTGCTTAGTGACGGTTCCTTTGGCAATAAGCCCTTGTGCGTTATAAATCGTCGGCGCGGTCGAGAAAACCAGTACCTGTTCGTGTTTGCGCACGGGCATTTTCTTGGCATTCAGAACGCCAGTGATCTTACTCTTGACCCAAACCCATTCGTATTTGAAGTCCTTCAGGTTACTGGCTACGAGCACGCTGCTGAATGGCTGCGCTGCGGTCAACACGATGGCAGCACCTTTACGGCATACGCGGCGGTACTCCGCCCAAAGCGCCTCGAACGGGATAACCGCGTCCCACTTATTCTGTGTAGTGCCATACGGCAAATCGCAAAGCACCATATCGACCGACCCATCAGGGATTGAACGCATCTCCTCCAGGCAATCGCCGTGCATCAAATTAGGCTCCATGCTTGTCCCGCTCCAGATAGTGGTTAGCGTACGCCTGTGAGGTATGGAATAGCGCGCCGCAGTAGCAGCGAAAGCCCGTATAGCTCTTGCGGTCCTTGGCGCGGTGCGTGCGGTCACAGAACGGGCACTGATAGCCCTTTACGACGCGCACCTCGATAGGCATGTGATTGCCGGCGATCTCGCCCCAAGTTGGGCCCAGGAGGCTCATTGCGCGGCCTCGACTGCCATCCGATATAGCGTTGGGTCACCTTCGGTCAGAACCTCAAGTAGGGCGCGCTTTTCGACCAAGTAAACTTTAGCGAATTCAGGGTCGTAGGTCCGGATTGACGCCGTGTTGTGGATCAGGTCGGCAAGCTTAATAGTCTTTGCAGCAGGGCTAGCCTGGGCCGTGTGCCACTTATCCACCGCCTTGCGCACTGCGCGGTTCCCATCTTCAGGCTTCGACACGTCGGTCAACTGGTCGACATAGGAGGCCACCAATAGACCGAACTGTGCGGCGATTAGCTCGAGCGTTACCTGGGTGTCTTCGACTACGTCATGCAGGAGCGCCGCAATCAGCATTTCCTCGCTGGCCTTAGGCACGTAGGTGCGTACCAAGCCGGCTACAGCGATAGGATGCACGGCGTACGGCTCGCCGGTGTATTTGCGGACTTGGCCAACAGCAGCGTGCGCGGCCATACAAAAAGCCAGTGCTCGTGAGTATCGTTCGCTCATCCCGGAAACTCCCCGCTGGTGAATTTAGCTTCGCCGCCGGCGGATACCACCAGCTCAGCGAATCGTTGTTGTGCGCGCTCATGCTCGTTGGCCGGGTTGTAGCCGGGCCACTCGGGCTTTTTGCACTCGCGTGTAGCAAACTGGGCGATACGATGGCCGACCCATTCCGGCGTGATGATGAATGAGCGCCAGCCGATCAGGTCATGCGACTTGACCACCTTGTTAAGCGCAGCGGTATCGTTTGCCAAGCCATAGCGCACCGGCACGCCGCGTTCATCTTTGAGGGCGCCGACGTTGTTGCGAAAGAAGGTGTAACCGTGCTGCGGGGCGGCCAGGCGCACCGAGGACTGCACAAAGCTCTCGCCTTTACCCTTGAGGCTCGAAAGCATCTCGCTGGTGAGCTCCGGGCAATGCCCAAAGAGCATGCGCAGCTCGGCTACGGCGTGCGAGCTGATTTGGTGACGCTCCGCCCAGGTTTGGATAATGTCGGTCATCGCTTTTTATCTCCACGTTGTGAATTGATCAGCGGCGCCTTACCCGGCTTGAGGCGCCACCGCGTGTATTTGTTGCAATCAGGGCAGTAAACCACCTGACGCGTGCTAAGCCGCGCAACGTCAGGGCTGCCGCATTTCCAGCAGGGCGGTGTCATACCGCACCCAGCGCCTGAAGCACGCCGAAAATATCGATCGTTTCGATTGCCTGGGCCTTAGCATCGGCCAAAGCGTTATGGGCCGTGCCGCGGGCGGCCTTCTCGACTAAGTGGCCGAACTCCACCGCCAGCGTACGCTGGTCGCGCAATTGCCAGAATTTCCAGGGCGCCTCGACCTGACAGCGCGCGTAGGCGTTGCCCAACCACTCCGCATCCTTATCGCCCCGTTGCCAATAGGTTTCGGCGCCTTCGCAGAAAAGACGAAAATCTTTAAGCGCTTCCGGCAAGGAGTGGCGCGGCAGGTCCTTGCCGAAAATATCGGCTTGAGCCTGGGCGTTCTGTTGCATCCACCAAACCACGGTCGACGCGTCAATCACACCCGAGGCGCCTACGCCATTAAGCTCGATGAGTCGATAAAACTCAGGCCCTAGCTCTCCGGTTTTGCGGTCGAAGCGGACAGCGCCGATAGAAAGGATCAAGGCTTGCGGCCCGATGCCCAGCGTTTCAAGGTCGAACGAGATATCGTTGTTCATAATTTGTAAGGGCTCAGGGAAATATAAGCCTGCGAGTAACCGTGGCCTATAGGCGAAAAGGTGGCGATAGTTGAGGGCCCGCGCAGGTCCAATTGTACGCCGGAGAATTTCTTACCCCGAAGTTTTGCGCAGGCCTTCCCGACATCGGAAAGGGCGTCAGCACTTAACCCGATAGCGGCCGTCGGCACCTTCTCGCTAATAGGAGCAATTCGGCGCCAGTCGGGGTATTTCCCCTCGATGCCTTTAAGCGGCCAATCGCGACCACTACGGTCCTTCAAGTGCAAAGTGCCGTCGTTACTGTCGATCTGCAGGCCGGGAAGGTCTTCGCGCTTGACTGCCCCGAGCAGCATTTTAATGTCGGCGGCACTGACAATAATATCGGCCTCATTTACCGCAGGCAGGTCGACTACTGACTCGATAACGGCGATACGATGGCCGTCGGTGCCGATCATTGTCAAACTCGTGGCGCGCAACTCGATCAAAACACCATTGAGGTAATAGCGGATATCTTTGAGCGCGGCTGCCGAGGAGGCAAAGCGCAACATGTCTAGGAAAGTAGCTTGATTCATCATGGCCCGGGTCCCAGGTTTCATTGATTTGAGTCCGTAGAGTATTCGGGCATGGTTACGCCGTCAAGGATTAATTTAGCGGTGATGCGCTCGCGTAGGGCGATCGTTTCGGACTGCGGTTGCCCCTGGGCGCTGAGCACGTCCACACCGAACAGGTGGAAAAACCGCCGCTGCATCTGGCTGTCGTTATCCCCCTGCACTTTGCGCCAGCCGCCCCACACGCCCATTGTCCACTTGAGATGTCCAATCTCCGCCAGGTGTGCCCGGTGCCGATTGCTCTGCGCCGCGTAGCCGATTTGCGGCACACGCTTCGAAGCCAACCAGGTTTGGTACTCCTCGATCGTCGGCACGTTCTTGCGCACCGTGGCATATAGCTCCTGCAGCATCTCCTCTGTGAGCAGGGTGAGGTCACCGTCGACGTGTTCCGGGTCGGTGCGGCTGATCGGCTCGGGGAAAAATCCGCAGTGCGGGCAGGCTTTATAGATCCGCTCGTAGGGCTGGGCGCACGGCAGCACGGTCTCGGTAAGGTGGCCGGCGGCGACCATCTGGTTATTGCTCCAGCCGGCGTTACGGTAGGACTCCCAAGTGTGGCCCTCGGGATTTGTCAGGCGCAGGCCCGGGTTAGCACATACGCGATAGGGGATTGTCTCGCCGGTCGTTGCGCGCTTACCCGGGCGGCCCAGTTGCCAAACGCGGTGGGGGGCTTCCGGCGGCCCGTTGAAACGCACGATGTTCGAACCGTGGTCGATCAACACGCCGCGCGGTTTCGGGCTCTCGGCGATGCGTTGGCGGCGTTCGGCGGCGGTGATGTCATCATAGCCGGCCCACTGCCACGGGTGCAGGAACAGGCGATAGAGGCGGCCAACCCACTGCATAAACCGCGGGAGGCTGGCGGTACCGGTGCCGAGAATGACCACCTCGACCGCCGGCAGGTCGTTGCCTTCACCGTAGAGGTTGCAGTTGACCAGCATCATCAGCTTGCCAGACTCCAAGTCTTCTTTAGCCGCGTCCCTGATGTCGTCCTCAGTGTCGCCGCTCAGTGCCAGCGCCGGTACGCCTGATTCACGGAAGCGCCGGGCAGTCTCCTCGGCCTTTGCAACGCTCGACACAAAGCAAATGCCTTTTAGACCGGGGGCGTAAAGGTGGTAGTTGTCTACGATATCGCCTACCAGGCCTTCGTCGTTTTCCTCTGCGGCCACCAGGCGGGCCTGCACGAACTCACCACTGGCGCCGACCGCGATGTCGTCATAGTCGACCCGGCACGGCACGCAAACTTTGTCGTAGGGGCACAGATAGCCGTCCTCGAACAGCTCAGCCAGGGTCGGGCCCATCACCATTGCATCGAACATGCCGTCACTATCACGGCTGAGGCCGCCGCCATCCGACCTGGCCGGGGTTGCCGTAACGCCCATGCCTTTTAGGTTCGGGTGCGTAAAGCTCTGCACGCATTTAGCCCATTGGTTGCCCTTGCCGCTGCCGTCGCCTTCGGCCTGCTGGTGGTGGGCCTCGTCGCACACCCACAAAGTCACCGAGGCAAAATAGGCTTTGTACTGGGCGGCGTTCTTGCCCTTCGGGATGCGCCACAGGGTGCCCACACTGGCGACCGATATCGGCGCGTTGGTGTCGTAGTAGCACACCCCCTGTTTGCGCAGGATCCCGGCAATAATCGCCTTGCGGTCTTTCGGGTCGCAGATCAGCCGGAACGGAATGCCGAACTCGTTGAGGGTTGCGGCCAACTGGCCGACCAGTTCTTTACGGTGGGCAAAAATACAGGCCGCGCCGGCGTGCTTTGAGATGACCGAAGCGATAAGCCGGGTCTTGCCGCCACCCGTGGGGATAACAACCAGGACGTTCTGGTGTCCAACGTCCCATTCCAGGTAAAGGCCCGTTTCTGCTTTGGATTGGTAGGGCCTCAGGCTTACCGCTTTACGTACCGCGCTTGCCGCTAGACTCGCTTTGAAGTCAAAAGCACTCATTGAAAATTCCCCGTTGACAATGTGCGCAAGTGTGAATAATCTGCGCTCCTCAGTCAAGCAAAACGAACGAGGAAACACTGATGAAACGAATCCTTTTAGGTGCCTTGGGCATGCTTTCCGGCTTAGCCTTTGCCGGAACACCGACACGCACGGGCCGCTTCGCAGGGGGACAACGTGGCGCTTCGAAAACCTGGCGTAATACTGGGCGCCCGAATGCCGCTCGGCATTGGCACAATCCGACCGAGTTCTATCAATCGAAGGCCCTCGAGGCCGCAGTGCTGAAACGTCGGCGTCGGGCCGAGAAACTCAAGCTGCAAACCCTGCGCGCCTGGAACAACGCAGCGCACGTCGTCACCCATCCCGCCCCAGAAGGCTCGACCTACCGCGCTTTCGTTCCAACCCTCAATCCTTTCTACGTAGCCAAGTGAGTCAATAACCATGGAAATTGTCGTAAACCCAACCGAAGAAAACCCGAGCACCTTGCGCGCCTTGGCGCTGATGCTCAACTCGATCGCCTCCGACCGTGACGGGGGCCCGGCCGTTAAAGACGAAGCGCCGAAGCCGCTCATCACGCAGGAAACGCTCCCAAAGTCGCCGTCGGACAATGGCGCTGCTCCTGGTGCCTCGGAGGATTTGACCCCGCCCCCACCGCCGCCAAGTGCCAATGTCCAGGGCGACTCGAACACCTCCGGCGTGTTGGACAAAAACGGCCTGCCGTGGGATGAGCGCATCCACTCCAGCAGCAAGAACATGAACGCCGACGGAACCTGGCGTTACCTGCGCGGTGGCGACGTTGATCTGCGCGCCACTGTCGAGGCCGAACTCCGCGCAAAGCTGGCGAGCGGTGTTTCATCCGAAGCCCCACCACCTCCACTTGTGACTGCGACGACTTCGAACAATGCACCGGATGGCGCTGGCGATGTTCCGCCCCCACCGCCGCCACCTGCCCCAGCACCGGCTGCCGATGCCCCGCCACCGCCGCCACCTGTTGCCGAACCGCAAGCTGATCCAGCACCTGCCGGGGTAACGGCTGCGGCAGTCTTTAAACGCGTGACCGAACTCAAAGCGGCTAACCGCATTGATCAGATCGGGATCGATATGGCGCTGGCCAGTGTCGATGTTGAGTCCCTGGCGGTCTTTATGAAGCGTGCCAAGGAGGCAGGGTTGCCCGAGCTCGTGCTGAACGCCCTTAACGCCGTCGCGGGGGATGAGTGAGCGGGCATAGCCGCTTAGCTCCGTCGAGTGCCTTCAGGTGGGTCGAGTGCCCCCTGTCGGTCTCGTTGAGTGAGCAATTCCCGGCCCTGATGCAAGACCCGTCAGGGCCCGAGGGCACAGCGGCCCATTGGGTCTGGTACTCGATGATTAAAAGCCACACGCCGGTTGTAGGCGAGCTCACGCCTGAGGGTATCCAGGTTACTCAGGAGATGCTCGACGGCGCGCTTCAGTTCGTTAATAAGGTCTTTGCAATCGCCAATCCGCACCAGGCAATGCGTAAAGTACGGTTGGAAGAAAAAAGCACCATGACCGGTATCCATCGGATCATGTTCGGCACGCCCGACGCAGAGATTGATCTGTTAGAGGAGGTCGGCGAATACCACATTGTCGATTATAAATACGGCCATCGTTCTGTTAGCCCGTTTGAAAACTGGCAATTGGCCGCCTATGCCTTCGGTGCCTTTGAGCGCCTAGGGCTGACCGAAAAACAGATTGACGACGCTAAGGTCTTTTTCCACATTGTTCAGCCGCGGTGCTATTACAATCGGCCGGCTAGCCAATCGTGGGACACGACAGGCAAGAGCCTACGCCGCATGTGGAACCGAATGCGCGAGTCTGCACAGGAAGCCATTACGCTTGAACTAGCGGCCTATCCAAACCTCGGGCCTCATTGCCGAGATTGCCCAGGGCGTCGGGCTTGCCCTACGTTCCGTACGAACACCGGCGCCAACCTTGATTGGGTTAATCGTAGCTGGCCAAACCAAATGCCCCTTGAAGCCGCGGGCGTTGAACTGTCTTTTATCCGCGGCGCGCTTGAGCAACTTAAGGCCGCCGAGACCGCACTCAGTGAACAGGTCGAGTACCAGATTCAGCAGGGTGAATTCTCACCACACTGGGCACTCGAATCCACTCCAGGCCGCGGGCGGGAATGGGTGGTGCCCGCCGAGCAAGTCATTGAACTGGGCGACATGGTTGATATCTCACTGGCTAAAAAGCCCGAACCGATCACCCCGAATCAGGCTATGGATTTGTTTAAGAAAAAAGGCTTTGACACATCGTTGATAGCCGAATACTCTGTTCCCAAGAAGGGCGCAGTGTCCTTGAAACCGAAAACTGACACACTCGCTAGCCGAGTATTTGGAGCAAAAAACAATGGCATGGCATGACGATTCTCACGTAATTACCTGCGACGGCGTTGTGATTTGGGAAGCGATCACTAAACCTGACGTTAACGAAGCGTCCGGGAACCAGTCCTGGAACCTGCGCATTGCGGTACTGCCAAACGCACCCGAGGTGGCCGAACTGCAACAGCTGGTACAAAAGGCTTTGCGTGACAGCAGCAAGAAAGGTGTTTCGGTTGCCAACCCCGGCAACAACCCGATCAGCCCTATCGATGCCGAGAAGTTCCCTGAATTGCCTGGCCGCGTTTGCTTCAGCGCCGGCACCATCCAGGGGGCGCCGCCGGTAATGGACGCCAATGGCGCCGAGCTCGCGCCAATGAGCTACGGCCCGAAACTGTACAATGGTACGGTGGTGCGCTTGCTGGTGCATGCCTATGCCTACGACAACAAACAGCGTGGGGTCAACTTCGGTCTCGACGGTGTGCAGATTATCGACGCCACTGCGCCGCGTTTGAGCATCGGCGCTGCCGGCATGGCCAAGGAGGCAGTTAAAGCCGCCTTTGGCGGTGTCGCGGCGCCGAGCGCCCCACCTGCCCCCGGTGCGCCCGCTGGAAACTTCCCACCCTCTGGCTGGCTGGCCCATCCTACGGCACCGGGTTTCTTCTACCAGGGTAACGAGGTTTTGAGCGAGGCCGATTTGCGCGCCAAGTTCCCCGCAGCACCGGCCTCGGCACCCAGCGCCCCACCTGCTCCGCCAAGCCCTCCGGCCGCCCCTACTCCGCCACCTGCGCCCCATACTGGCTACATGGACCCGCCAGCGCCGCCAGCTCCGGCTGCAGCATTCCCGCCTCAAGGCTGGTGGGCGCACCCGGGGGTTCCGGGCAGCTTCTACAATGCTCAGAACGAAGTGTTGACCGAGGCAGCGTTGCGCGCTCGCGGTTGATCGACTAACGGTTAAAACCAGGGCGGCTTCGGCCGCTCTTTTTATAGGAGCTGCAGAATGAAGCCGTGCACTATAGGCAAGCGTCATAAATGGGTTTTCGTAAGAAACGTGACTCGTAAATATCAAAACGGCCGAACGGTACAATTGACCCTCAAAGGCGGCTATCGCTGTGAGTGCGGCGCGACTAAATACGGACAACCGGGTATTGAGGTATGAGACTCCCCTACGACAAACCGGAGGCCCCGCCACCCCCTCCGCCGGTACCCTACGGCACACGCATACCTGTCGGTCCGAGCTTTAGCACAGTGCTCGCGGATATGGACTTCGAAGGCTACAGCGCGGCCGGGTTTGTTTGGCACGGTCCGACGGCTAAAAAGCCCCTCGGCTATTGGACCGGGCCCCCAGGCGCCGCGTCGGGCAAGAAGGGCCTAAACGTTATCGGTTCAAGGGTTTACTCGGAACACCCAAGCACCGAGGCGTTGACCTTTAGCTACGACCTCAAAGATGGCCGCGGCACGCGGCGTTGGAAACCGGGCCAACCTAACCCCCAACCGCTGTTCGACCATTTAGACGCAGGTAAACTCGTCGAAGCGCATGGGGCGGGTTTTGAGCTGAATTTCTGGAATGAGGTCTGTGTGCACCGCTACGGATGGCCGCCGTTGGATGGCCGTCAATTGCGCTGCAGCATGGCAAAGGCCCGGGCTTTCGGTTTACCGGCTGCGTTGGTGGATGTCGGCGAGGCGCTCAACCTCGACACGCAAAAAGATAAAGCGGGTAAAGAGCTGATGAAAATATTCAGCTGGCCCAAGGACCCTACTAAAAAGGACCCGCGCTGGCGCATCCTGCCCGAGCATGAACCTGAAAAGTTCGCGCGCTATGAGGACTATTGCGACACTGATATCCACACCGAATCTGGCGTTAGCGCCCGGTGCCCTGATTTACCCCAGCAGGAGCTCGACTATTGGCTCGCCGACCAGGCGATCAACCGCCGCGGCATCGGCGTCGATATGGCGGCCGTCCGGGACTGCATTGCGGTCGTTAACGAGGTGTTGAAAGTCTACGACGACGAGATGCACGCTCTTATCGGCCTGCGCGCCAGTCAGGCTAAAGCGCTGGTTAAGTGGTTCGCTGATAACGGAGTCGTCGGCCAAGACGGCAAGCCCTGCAAGTCCTTGGCAGAAAAAGACGGCAACCTCGAATTTTTGTATGAAAGCCGCAATAACTACCCGTGGCCTGTTGGCCGGGTGCTTGAGCTTCGTTGTCTCTGCGCCTCGGCCAGTGTTAAAAAAGTGTTCTCGATGGCCAACCACGCCAGCCGAGATAGCCGCCTTTGCGACCTTTTCATCTACCACGGCGCCCGTACAGGTCGTGACACACACGCCGACGTCCAGCCGGGCAATCTGCCTAAGGCGGGCCCCGATCTGCGCTGGTGCGATAATCAAGGCATCTGCAACCGGCCGTACGCCAAGCATTTTGACCAATGCCCGTGGTGCGGCTGTTCGGCCGCCTTCAGCAGCGAAAGCAGCCCGGTAGACGGCGATAAAGGATGGTGCTTTGAGGCGGTCGACTCAGTGCTCGAAGTGCTGCAAATGCGCTCGATGCACGCCCTGGAGATGTTCTTTGGTGACGCGCTGCTGTGCATCTCGGGCGTAGTGCGGTCGCTGCTGGTCGCCAAGCCCGGGCACCGGCTGATCTGTTCTGACTATGCCAGCATCGAGGCCGTGGTCTCGGCGGTGCTTACGGGGGAAGAGTGGCGCGTCGAAGCGTTCCGACGCAAAGAGGACATCTACTTGCACGGCGCCGCCGGCGTAACAGGCAAGACCTACGAGTGGTACAAAGAAAATGGATTCAAGAAGCACCCCGACCGGCAAAAGATCGGTAAGCCGGCCGAGCTGGGCCTAGGTTTTGGCGGCTTTAGCGGCGCACTCTTCGCTTTCGGCTTTGAGGGCGATAAGGCTGAGGCGGATAAGGTGTGGATGGCGTGGCGCGCGGCAAGCCCGGCGTTCGAGGAGATGTGGGGCGGCCAGTATCGTGGCGTGCCTTGGCGCCCGACCAGTATCGAATTTTTCGGCCTCGAAGGCGCAGCAGTCAACGCAGTGCTCAAGCCTGGCGAGCTGTTCTTTTTCCGCGGCATCACCTACCAGGTTCTTGACGACGTGCTCTATTGCACGCTGCTGAGTGGCCGGCGCATGGCCTACCACCAACCGCGCCTATGGTACGGCGCCAAGCGTGACGGCTGGGTCGAGTGTTATTCGCTGACCTATATGACCTGGAACACCAACGCCAAAATGGGCCCCAAAGGCTGGGTACGCATGGAAACCTACGGCGGCCGGCTGTTTGAAAACGTCGTTCAGGCCACGGCACGGGACATAATGGCGCATGCCGTGGTGAACCTGGAACGCGCAGGTTATCCGGTCGTGCTGCGCGTGCACGATGAGGTGGCCGCCGAGGTGCCGGACGGCTTCGGCTCATTGGAAGAGTTTGAGGCGATCCTGACGGACCTGCCGGCGTGGGCTAAAGGCTGGCCGATTCGCGCCGCCGGATGGGCGGGTGTGCGATACCATAAAGACTGACGAACGGTATTGACAGTGTGTTCAAGCCTGAATACTATAGGCCAATCGAAACGAACAACGGAGCAAGACGAGATGACCACTCAAACCAAATACACCGAACTGATGAAAGCCCGCGCTGCCGCAGGTATGGCACTGGAACATGGCATCGAGGCGATGCTCTCACTTATCGAAGAAAGCCCGGCAAAGCAGGAAATGCGGAAAATGCTTGAGGAATACCGGACGGCAACCATCGCGGCCCGCGAAGCCTACAACGCCGAGTAACCAACCCCGCCCACCTCAAGCCCCTTAACCGGGGCAAGGAGCTATGCACATGCAGGCCGTTATCTTCGCAATGCTAGTAGCAACAGAACCCGGCAGCCCGCCGGATAACCTGGCGGCCTTCCTGACCGAAGACGGCCCGCAACTGTGCCAGGCGCTCGCCGACGGCCTCAATCGCACCGGTACCGAAACCCTTTATGTTTGTGAGGTGCTGAATGATCCGGCTTAAATTGATCGGCAAGCCGCGGGACGCCGAGTACCTGACGCCAGGCAAGATCTACCAGGCCGAGCCTAGCGGCGTGGACGCGAGCGCCCTGATCACCGATGACGACGGGGAGTGCATTCAAATCAATCTGCTGTCGTGCCCGCACGCGCGGCCAGCCAAATGGGAAGAGGTGTAAAAATGAGCGCATTAACCCTACTGCTTGTCGTCGGTCTGTGTAACGCCGAGACCCCGCGCATTTGCAGCTACATGGATGTGACCCAGCGCATGCAGGTCACGACGGACACCGAGTGCTACGACCTCGCCATTCAGGCCAATCAGCACAACATCGAAATCGGCGATACGCCGCGCTACGACTGCGTTCTACCGGCTAAATTCCTGACGCTGGTGGGCGAAAAGCCTACGCAAGAACCGGCAAAAGCAGGCAAGCCCGGGAGGGTGTTGTGATGACCCCGGGCATGTACTTGGCTCACGTGGTGCTTAGTGCGGTTGCTGTGATGTCCTCCCTGTTTGCAGCGTACCAACTCGGGATTCGCAGGCGGTACCTCTCAGCGCTGTATTACGCAATTTTAAGTGGCGGGTCCTTGGCCTATTTAATTCAGCTGAATTTCCCTTCAGCGTAACGCGTCATAACTTGCTTCACACGCCAAACCGGCTATTCGAGCTCGATCAAACGCTGAGCTGACTTCTCCGAGTCTGCTTTGACAGCTGCCGTACAATTCGGAGAGCACCATGGCGGCGCGGGTTGCTGACGCGCTGCTGGGGCCAGTTGCGGCACCTTTGCCGGTTCCACTGAGGCGGGTTTGCAGGCGGGTAAGTTCTGCGCGCAGCCGGTCAGTAGCAGCGCGCTCGCCAGCAGCATCAGACCGGGCAGTTTCGAGGGCTTGAGTCGCATCGCGTTGTACCTTTTCGGCGTGGAGTTGGTCGGCCTGCTCTTTAGCACGAGCGGATCGCTCCGCATCGGCACGGGCGGTAGCGTCATCCTTATCGCGTTGGGCCCACTCTGCCTGCCAGGTGTTGCGCTCTGTCGATTTGCCATGGCTATAGGCGAACCAGTGGGAGGCAGTCAGCGCGACCACGACGGCGATGGCGGGCCACCAGCGCCGTAAGAGTTCAAAGCCCATAAGCGGCCAGGGCATCGGCGTAGTTCTTTTTCCACTTGGCTCGGAGTTCCTCGGGCTGCCGGTGATAGGCACCAGGGCGCCAGGTGCGCAGATAGAGTGCCCAGGCACCGACCTCGTCGCCTACGTCCGGCAAGGGCTTAGAGTCGGTGTAATAGAGCAGGCGGGCCAGGGCAGCGGCGAGGATGGGGTCGGTTTTAAGCGCCGAGTAAATCGCCCCGGCCTCAAAGGCAACGCCTCGCGCAGCACAAACGGCCCGGGTTTGGGCTTGAACTGTCGGGAAAGCCGGGTTCATGACTCCCCGTACGCCACCACCACGCTCAAACTGGTAGTCACCCACGGCGGGACCATTTACCTGTTGCGGGAGGCGCTGGGGGTTTTCTTGCCGACTTGTGCAATACAGCAGCACGGAAGCCTGCAGGCTATCCATTTTTGCGGGGAGCAGGGCAAGGCCTGCACAAATATCAGTTTTAAGGGTCATGCGTGCGCCCTCTTGGGTACAATTTTAGCGAGATTGCCGCGACACAGTACTACGATGCCGAATACTGCGCCCCATCCGCCGGCGTTAAGCCACTGGCCGCCGAGCGTCCGCGGTTCGATGGCACCGCTCCAAAGAGCGACCCCTAAACCGGCGTTGGACATTGCAAGAAGGGCGGCTAGTGCCGAAACGCCGAAACGGTATCGGGCGCCTTTAGGGTGATAGGACAACAGCAGGGCGGCGATACCCAAGTGGAAAAAGATGCGAACGCCTGTGAGTATGCTGTCAAACTCCATCGCTATCGCCTCGCCGCTTAAAAAGTGGAATGCGATCAAGAATAGATTCGAGCCAAGGTGGCAGTGGGCCATTCTTGTCGATCACATAGTAGAACGCCGTGAAGATCACAGCGGCCAGTGCCGAAAAGAATATAGACACAAGCATGGCCTTTTCGTTCCAGTCTTCACCGGGGACACGGCCATACCAGAAGACACCGCAAGCGTATCCGGTACCGAACGAGAAAGGGATAAGTTTAAGGCGCTGCCAGCCGGCGGTAGCCATAGGCGCGAACAGGAGAAAGCAACAGCCTACGGCGGCGCCAGTAGCGGCCCAAGGGTGGACCGCCATGGCGACCATGCAAAAGAGTGCGGTGGCTTCCCGGGTACACTGGTCGAACATCGCGGCGCCCCTAGAGGTCAATCAAAGATGCCGAACAGTGTACCACGGGTTTTAGAAATTCCGGCTCTGCTCGAACCAAACCCCTCCGGTCTTCAATAGTTCGATGAACTGTGAAGGCGTAGTCGCCACCACGTTACCGCCTTTGAGGGACATCACAGAGGCGTTGTGAACTAGCGTAAGGCTTGGCGCCAGTCGTAAGGTTACGCGCTGGCCCTCTTTGCCTCCTACTAAATCGGTCACTGACGTTGCCGTCGAGTAGGCCGCTAGCGAGATTTTGTCGGAGTAAAAAGCACTTGGGGTCGCAGTGTTTGCAGGCGGCGCGTAGAACACATCCCCGTTGAAAGTATCATTCCCGTAAAGGTTGGAAAAATGGGCACGCCCACGGGTAGCGAAAGACTTATCCACGCCGCCATAACCGGACGTATTGCCGCACAGCGACTGTTGCGCCAGCATGCCGCTAGTTTGTTCCACGAAGTAATAGTCATAGAGGAAAGAACTGCCCTCTACAAGGTTGTCATGGATGTACTGGAGGACGTTACTGCCGACCGTGCCCAGCTGAGAGACGTAGATTGCTGCAATCGTGTTAGAGCCGTTGAAAAGCACGTTCCCTTTCACAATGTTACCCGAGGTAGCCCCGTTCGGCCATGCGATGCGTGGCGATGGCGGCGCTCCGTAGTTCGGGCGGCTGAACAAGAACGGGGCCGACGCACCCGCAACCCAGTCGGATTCGATAGCAATGCCCGCCTTTTTTGTAACCTGGCAGTCAATCCGGTTATCCATCACGGTATTGGTGGTCGCATCGATCGCCAAGTAAATACCGTAGTTCGCCCCTGTGCGGATTCGGTTACCGATGATCGAGTTACCGCGCGAAGCTACGTAAGCCTCGATTGCCGATTCGCCGCCCGGCTGGTTGGAGTAGCAGTAGTTACCCACGATGTGGTTATCACTAGCGCCATAGCCCATGATGATCGCACTCGAACCAGCCTCACGGCACTGGTTCGCAGTGACCAAGTTGCGGCTGGAGTGGATCAGATGGATGTTACGATGGGCGTTATTGCTCAGGAAGTTTCCACGGATGATATGCTCGTCCGAACCGGTGAGCGAGATCCCGTGAGTTCCGTTAAAAACTACGTTGTTTACGATGCGGTTACGCGCGCATACATTCGTCGCCGGTACCAGATTTCCAGTGCCCCAGCCCGAAAAGCTGGCGTCATTTGCTACAATATGGATACCGTAGCAACTTTGGGTGTTAGCGTCTGTGACTTGCGGCAAGTAGCAGGTGTTACCCTCTATCAAGTTATCCGAACAGTCGTAAGTCAGTCGCAAAGCACTGTTACTGCTGACCAAGTCGAGATTTTTAATTTTCAGATTACGGAATATACAGTTAGTCACGCTGCTGCCGAAAAAGCCGCGTTTAGCGCCACCATTGCAGTCAATGGTGAACCCTTCGAAAATAGCTCCGTCCAGACCTTCGAAAGTCGGCCCGTAGAAAGAACCCTGGACGATCAAAACACCCAGGCCTGTCGAAGTGCTAGTGCTATTAGTTTTCAGAACACCTTTACCGGTCCCGATAATACCGGGCATACCTTTAGGCACAATTGCTTCACGGAACAGGACAGTGCCGACGTCGTGCGTAATTAAAAACCTTTCGTCCTTGGCCCGCGCGAATGCCGCTTGAAGGTCAGCCGTGGCGTCATAGGTAGTGGTGCCGTCCAGCATCGCCGCACGTTGGGCCGCGGGCATCAGGCTAAGCAGCGGGACGCGTTGCAAGCTTGCTAGGGCGGCTTGGAGCTGCGCGCCTACCGTGTTAGCGGGATACGACACACCTGCATCGTATCCGATCAGGCCAGCGCCGCTCGAAAGCGCCAAGTCGCTGCGCAAAACCTGATCGGAGTTTACGAGTTTGAACTTGGTACTTTCGAGCGTCCAATTCCCAGTAGAGGTATAGGGCAGCGTAGTGTCATTTGCCAGCACGTACGCAAGCCCATTACGCACGGTGTACTGTTGACGGGTTGTGAAGTTCAGGCCCGCACCATAGTCCCCGATCCAAGTTAGGCCGATAGACGCTAGAGCCGCTGCAAACTGAGCGTTGCGCGCCAATTGATCCGCGTCAAACAAAGCCCCTCGCCCGGTTTGTGCCTCGTTGAACTGCTCATTCATCCCGGTGATCGAAAGCTTCTGTTGCCCCAATCGATTAGGGTAAGCCGGCAACGGGCCGTTAGCGAAGTAGTCAAAGTTGACTGCATTATCGCTAAGGTCCCTGAAATCGCTAGACCCGATAGGGTTTCCGGTAGAGTAAGGCATTTATGCTCCTAGGCCGATGGCCATTGTTGATTAATTGCTAGGTCCCCGACAGGCATATAGGTCTGCCAGTTATGGTCCGGCCAGTATTCGTTTACCGCACGATCAAAAATATCAGCATTGAGGATATAGTCTGGAAAGTCCCCGGAACCAACAGGGGGTACCGCACGCTCTCTCAATTCAAGTTCTCCGCTGTAAGACCAAAGGTTAGGACCTACTAGGGTGGGGCCCGAGTAAACACCAGTAAATCGGCAGGTATGCTCTCCATACCCAAGAGGGGTTTTTAGGGGGCACTCGAACCAGGACGCTCCGTCATGCAACTGGTCTCGCCACCAGGCTTCGAAGGTCCGCCCCTCGACGTCGCTGAAAAGCCAGGTGACTTGCGCCCCTTGAGGGACGCTTGTGAAAGACCGCCTTTGCCGAGCCCGCCCGCTGGTAAGTTCCGACCGAACCAGTGGGGAGACAAGTTGATACGACCGGCCATTTTGTAGCCCCCGAGGCAAACCCTTTGGGTAATAGATGGTCACGGTGGAGAATTCTCGTCATCAAGGTAGACCCGGCCATCATACTGCCTTGCTTCAATCCGCGCACCCTCAACCCCGTTAGGCGATATGTCGGTAATCTGCGTAGCGTATCCAATACCAAAAATCAAATGCGGCGGCTCAATGCTCAGGTCTAGTACCGGAACAAAATCCAGGCCGTCGCTACCGAGTAAACGTAGCCGGAACTCGTCTATTTTTTGAACAAGGAAAGGGCCGTCTGTGCTGCCGTCCTCGCGCCGCACCGTCAAAAAGTGGTCACCGGGCGCCGACCAGTCGAAAGCCTCGCTCGACTCAATTACCAGGGTGGCTGGGTCATAATCGATCATGATCGCACTTTGGGCGTAGCCGGGCACGTTATCGACTAGTTGGTCATAGCTCAAATACCGGCTATTAAGGGCGTCCAGTTCCGTCGAGAAACTGTAGCTCCATCGGCGGTATTTGAGGGCTCGACGCTGGCGCATCCCGATCCGCCAAGCCTGTGTGCGGTTAGTCACGCCCTCAGCGGTAATTTTTTGAGCACGCTTACCGAGGTCGCCGGGTAGGCGGCATTTGACCGTCTCTACCTGCCAACTGGTCGAACTAACGTATTCTACGTCGACCCCGTCATAGTCACCCGGGCGTACGGCCTCAAAGTCTCTTTCTAGCTCCTCGGTCATATTCTGCGGAGAATAAGTGTTTTCAAAGAACGCCATCGGCTCGTCTCGAACCGGCCGCAGTTTGCCGCGTTCAACAGTGTTCTCGGCGAAACCAGCGGCCAGGGTGTCGGTTAGGACTTGATTTACCGTAGTGGCCTCGTCGTAAACCTGATTAAACTGATCGCCGCGGCTTTTCCATACCGCATCCAGCCTGCTCAGTTCTGCCAAGTCCAGGTCACTATCCTGATAACCTACTGCCTTGCACTGGTAGCCGTACCACGGGGCGATATCTTGCGTAGGGACTAGGTTGCTTGACCAAGTGCCGTTTACCAACACTGGCAACTTGCGCGTAACCTCTGCCGATACCAGGCTTTCCGACTGTGCAGAAAGGCGGTCGCCGTTGCGCACCCTCAAGGTCATAACGGTGCAGCCTTCATAGCGCGTCGGGCCATTTAGGAGGCTGCGCACGCCGTACCATACCGCATCGTCCCGTGCCTCCGGATTAGATTGGCCCAAGCGTCGGATACGGCCCTCAGGCCTCATAGGGTAGGGCAACGTGGTTTGATTGGTAAAACCCACGGAGTCGAGCGTGGCGGCCGAGTGGGTGACTGTGATCGGTGTCCAGGCGCCGGCCACATCAGCATCCCGGTATTCAAAGACGTGGGTTGAGGAGGCGGTATATTGATAGCCATCCTTGTTTCCGATTGCGATCAAGCCGCTTGGGAAAAACACGTCCCACTCAATCACCGTAGCCAGTTGCCCCCGTGGACACAATACAAAAGGCCCTCGGTAGCCGCCAACTAGACTTGAGGCGTCAAGGGATACTGCGGCTTGAGCGGTCTGTAGCCGAGTAAAGCCCGGGAAGCTTGCATCCGAAGCACCGGAGGATGTGAGGCGCTCTACAGTAATTTGGGAAGTGCTAAATACGGTGATGCGGTATCGCATACCTGCCGGGCCGATCGACGCCGGTAGGGTGCCGGGCGTTAGCCCGGTGACTGGCGAGCCGTTAGCAAAGTTAAGCGTTATTTCAGGCGGGTTGCTTCCGGCGGCGGGCGTGTAGCTGTTAACCACATACGTCCCTGCGTTAGATCCCGCTATCTCTATTTGTTGGCCAACAACCGGCGCCAACATGCTCAAGGCCGAACCTCGAATAATGTCACGGGCGCCGGCGGCCCCGTCGATAAAATCGTAGGTGTAGGGTACGAGCATACGCACGATAAGGCCGCTCGACCAGTCAGACGGGAAGGTTCCGGCGCCCGACGGAATCGTTACGGTATAGCCGTCGAATATCTGAGAACTTGCGCTGTAGCTCGGGGTCAGGCTTACAGCGGTGGTCAGCTGCAGGCCCGCCGAACCGTTACTGCTGCTGCCAACTTCGGTTACGTCGTGCCACCATTTAGCCGCAGGATCGGCAGACAGGTCGGCACCCGGCTCGTAGATCGTATAGGTCGCCTCCGAGCCTAGAGAAATAACCGGAGTATCGCCTATGAGTACCCGGTTTGATGGGATGTCGAAATAACCCTTACCGATGCAGAGGCACAGATCGACCCATTGCGTACGCGGCGCGGTGAAATAGCGGCGGGCAGGCAAAAGATAGTCGGGGTAGACGCGCCGGCGGCCGGCAACTTCCCGGATTACCGAGTTGATTTTGACCTTGTTACCTTTTACGGAGGAGCTGTTTAACTGGTCTCCGTTGTTGGTTTGAGACGAGGTTTTTGGGATCTTTGGTGCCATCGTCCGGATGGCTACCAGGAACAGCGCGCCAAAAAACAGCTCTGTGCCTTTAGGCTCCAAGACGACATGGACTTCATCCTCAAGAGAGAATGGGGTGTCGCCCCAGGCTTTAGATGGGACTAAGCGCCCATTAACCGAAACGCTGATTGGCGGAACTTCCTGAACCTTGAAGTTCTCATTTTCGCGCTCAAGCCACTCTAAAACGGTCACACCGCCGTGCTCGTAGGTCTCATGGGGCTCGTCGTTCAATTTAGAGCCAAAGACTTTAACGGTCACGGTAGTACCTCACTTTTAGATATTGGGCTTCGAAGTCTGACACACGCATTAGCCGGGCGCCACGTTTGGGGTTTATCTCTAAGACCCGAAGCCCTTCGCCTAGATCGACGACGACAGCAACGTGAATGCATATCAGCCCTCGGAAAACCGCCGCCACCGCGCCGGGTTCGGGCAGGCACTCATCCATCCGGCCAGACTCTTCGCGATATGCTTGGGTGAATTCTTTAGGTTGCGTGTTGCGCAGATGGCCCCACGACGGCAATAGGCGTTTGCCACAATGCACGTGCCGCACTTCTCGAACCAGGCCCCAGCAGTCGAACTTGTGGGGCCCACGGGCACCGTCTTCATATTCCGCCAAAAGGTATTGGGTGTGCCAGCTCATAGGTATTGAATCCCTGGCGCAAACTCAACCGTGTAAGTGTCCCGCGGGTATGCGTAGTCAAGCAGATCGTAGAAACCCGCCTGCACCTGCACCGTCGTACCCTTCACGCTGCCGCTCAGCACGGTCGCATATAGGGGCTTTTCAGAAGGCCCGCTAAGGTCGACGCTAAGGTAACGCCGAAAGATAATACCGATACGCTCTTGAGCCTCGATTGCGGCATCTAGCAGTCGTTGGGCTTCTCCAGTGACATTATCTATAGCAAAGTCGATTGTCTGAGTCGGCGAATTGTTTTTCTTTGGATAAGCGATCGTCACGGGTGCGCATCTAAAAAGCGCTTGGGTTACGCCGTCTTCCAGGCCTAACGTCATGTCCTCAAATGCCCGCACGATGCGCTGAGGCGCAGGCCAGGCTGCGCAAGTCAGCTCGATCGTATCAATAATCACCTCGGTACCACCCGAGGCATAAACCCTATTTATTAAGTCGCTCAAGTCCCCGCCCTCTTAGTTCCGGTAACCCGGTTCATTACCTGACCCGACTTGCCGCCGGCCATGGCGTCCCCGACGATTACGTCAATGATGTAGCGGTTATCCGCTTCGCTGAAACGCGAGTTACTGGTTGCCCCCTGGCCAGAATAGTTATTGACATTAACGATGGGGGCCAGCGGTGCATTAGAGCTACCGGCAGTCGCGTCCTTATTGCTGACAACCTGGCCACGCTGGTTAGGGATCATATACTGTTGCCCGCCAGCGCTGAAAATTTCAGGGGCGCCGCCTTCGTTGACGCGATAAACGCTCCCCGGATTTACCGCACCACCAGCACGCCGACCGCCGCCGAACGACTTAGCTAACAACATAGTCGCCAGCAGCGCCGCGCCGCCGATTACCGCTGCGCCACCAAAAGAGGCGATAGACGACAGGCCCGCTGCCGGTGCCATGGACGCGGCAACTGCGGTACCGGTACTTGCGGCAGCCGTTGTAGTCGTTGCGGCGATAGTAGTCGTTGCGGCTGTTTGCGCTGCGGTAACAGCGGCCGTGCCGGCGACTTGAGTTGCCGTAGTGGTCTGCGCTGCCGCAGCCATCATGACTTGCTGTTTGATCCAGTCAACGCCCATCTGTACAAAGGCGCCGATCACGCTATTTAATACGGTATTGGCAATGCCGCCGAGTGCTTCCTGCAGGCTTCCGGTACCACTCAAAATGCCGCTAATGGCAGATGTTGCGGATTGGCCAAGGGCATCAATGCTGTTTAGGAGGATCTCATTGCCGACAGCTTGGGCTTTAAAGTTTTCCTCATTCAGCGTTTTCATTGCCTCGGCATTAGCGACTTCGGCTTGGTGCTTTAGTTCCAGGTAGCGCTGATCACTCAGCAGCTTTTGATCATTCAGGGATTGGAGCTGTTTGAGCTGCTCGGTGTAGTTTTGCTGCTGGGCGGCAATAGGGTCGACAGCCGCCACGGCAGCCTTAGCACCCTGCAGGTCGTAAAGGGCTCCGGCCATGTCACGGATGCGCTGAACCTCATCAGGTGTGGCAAATCTGCTTAGCCCTAGCTGAGCGGCGTCTTGAGCCGCCTCGCGCGCGGTCTGCCCGACCTTGGCGATCGCCTGGCCCAGTTGCGCAAATTGCTTTTGATCGGCATCAGCCGCCGATTGCCTTTGCTTGGCTTCTTGGCGGCGCAGGGCAGCAGCCGCATTTTCTGCCTTGGTCTGTTCGCTGATGCCCTTTTTCTTTTCAGCTGCCCGCGCCTTTTCAGCCTCTGTCAGGTTGTAGTTTTCTATTGCCAGGGCAACCGCCGCCGCACGCTCGGACTCCGTGGCGCCGGCGCCCAGGCGTTGAATGGCTGCCAACTTAGCGCGCTCGACCCCTTGCGCTCGGAGCAGCACGTTCTGTTCTGCCAAGTCCTGCAGGGCTTTTTGGCCGCCAGTGGTTACGGTCGGGGCTGCCTTCGGCTTGCCGTCGGCGCCCCCTTGTCGCTTTTGTTCCTCTACGCGGGCGTCCTGCATCGCCTTGATTTCTTTGTTCAGCCCTTCAATGCGCTTTTGAGTTGCGGCAGCCATTACCGTTAGGCCGTTCTCTGCCTGAACGGCATATTGCTCCTCTGCAATCTGGCGCTCGCGTATTAGCTTATTGAATTTCTCCTGACCCTGCAGATTGCCGGCCAGGTCGTTAGTCGTCCGCGCGATCGAGTCGAGCACCTTGACGAGGCGACGACTTGCGCCGGTGGCCTCGTCGATCTTGGCCAGGGCCGCGCCAAACGCCACGCTAACCGCGTTGCCTGCGTCGGATGCCGAGCGAGGGATTTTCTTGAATTCTGCGTCAACTGCCGGCACCTGCTGAAGCAATAGATCGAACAGTTGTTGCGAGGTAATCTTTCCGTCCAACATCGCTTGACGGAACTGCCCCATGGACATTTTAGACGCGGCGGCCAGTTGCCGGATCAGTTCCGGGGTTTGCTCGACAATGCTGTTGTATTCCTCGGCGCGTAGTGTGCCGCCGGCGAGCGACTGGCCCAGTTGACGCAAAGCGTTAGCCGTCTCCTCCGCACTGGAGCCGCCGATTTTACCGATCTTCTGCAGGGTGCCGGTCAGCACCAGCACCTGATCATTGGTCGCCCCTAGCGATTTGAGGCTGGTTGTCAGGCTCTCCCATAGCTTGACCGTCGCCGGCATCGTCTGGCCGGTCTGAGAGGCGATGACGAGGAGCATCTTGTAGTTACTGGCTGCGGTGGCCAGGTCGGGACTTAGGCGGCCGATACGACTCTGCAGCAGGGTAAACTGCTCAGCCATTTGCCCCCATTGCTTGAGGGTCTGCACGGTAATAACGCCGGCGATTGCAGCGGCCAGGGGCGTCAAGGAGGTGCCGAACGTGCTGGCTTTCTTTTGAGCCACCTCGGTGGAGCCATTTAACCTGGCGTATTGAGCGTCCAGCTTGGCCAGGTAGGAGTTGTATTGCGAAACACTGAGTTGACCTTTAGCAAATGCCGCGCTCAACTGGTCTTGCATGTCGTCCAAGCGTCGAGTGGCGGCCACCACGGGGTCAATGCGCCCCAGAAGGGCCGTAAGGGCCGAGGCTTCCTTATCCGTTGCCCGCGCCGTGCGCTCCATTGTCTTGGCATTGCGGTCCGCTGCCCGGTCTGTTTTATCGAACGAGTTTTGCAGGTTGTCCAGGGTTTCAGTAGCCCGCCGGCCCGCGTCAATAACCTTGTCGGTCTTGGCGTCAACCTCGTAATAGATAGTCCCGGCGTTTTCGGCCATTTACTTTTTCCCCGCGCGCAGTGCGTTGATCTTTTCAAGTCGTGACAGTGTAGCGTCTACGTCTTGCGCGGTCATTGGCTTGTTAGGTGGCGGCGGGAACTTGGAGTGCATCACTTGCACAAAACTGGTCATTGTCATGCGCCAAGCGTCAGACTCGCTCATGCCCAGGTGCGCGATGGCGGCGGCCACGTAGTCCGCTGCCTTGAACTCTTTCATTGCCTCGCCTTTACGCCCGGCGTCCGCCTCGACGTCCCCGAGAACTCCGTGGCGGATCAGCCCTTGCGCAACGGCCACGATGTCGTGCATGGGCATCTTGCCGGGGCTGTAGGCAATGCGCCCGCGTCCGGTAGGCACCATTCCGCCCAGCAGGTCGCCCAGGTCCTGATCCCCTGCACAGGCATACAGGACGGTCAGGGCCCACTCGAAACGCAGCTTGCGAAACTTGGTTAAGAGGTAGGGGTTTTCCGGCTCCGGACTCATTAGGATGGCAGTGGCTTCGATAATATCGGTGGCGGAACCGATCTGAGAGATAGAAAAAAGGGACGGCCGCAACAAGTACGAACGCCCCTCTATTTCTATCCCGACTTCGCCAATGGCGGTCAGGGCAGACATTTACACCTCAACAAGCCAGGCCGTTACATCAGTCGCCAGGGAAACCGCCAGGGTCACGGCGCCAACCAAGTAGGCCCGGTAGTTCGCCAGGGGGATTGCGACAGTAGCGCCGGCGGCCACTACGATCGACGCACCGGCGGCAGTATTCAGCGTAGAGCCGGTGCCCGGTACCTTGATACTGGCAGGCGCGTCGGCACCGTCCAGGGTCAAAGTTACGCTAGCACCGGAGGCGTTGCGCACGTACAGCACCTGCTTTGCCGAGCCATTATAGGTCAGGGTATTGGAAGTGCCGACGGCTACCGGCGCCACGGCCGTGAAACCGACTGCATCGAAAGGGCGGATAGCTGGAATATTGGCCATTATGGAACCACCGGAGTGTCAGTGATGATCAGGCCGAACGGCGAGTACGCGATCTGCGCTTCGAACGAACGGGTAACGACGTCGGTGGTGGGCGCCGACAGCGAGATATTCGTGATAATCATGAATGCCTCGTAAGTCAGGTCGGGACCGGTCAAACGGATCCAGGCGTACGGCTTACCGCCGGTAGCCAAACCCTTGGCGACGTGCTTAACGAGCGCAACCTGCGTTACAACGCCGGCTTGGTCGGTCGATCGCGCAACCAGGTCGCCGCTCACCGAAAAGTTGAGATAGCTGGCGGCGTTGTCTTTGAGGTTACCGACTGTCAGGTCGGAAGTTGCATCGATGGTGTCCCATTCAATGGTAATTTCCTTGCTGGTGAAGCCGCCGATCGGCTCATAGTCACCCGAAGCTGGGCGCGTATCGCCGCAACCTGGGTACCATTCCAAGGCGTAATCGCCGCCAGTCAGGGACTGGTTTGCACATACTGGCATGTTGGTGCCCTCTATTTGGATGTTCAGTTATGCCCAAGAGGGCGCGTATCATGTTAACGCATCGGCGGCAAGACGTCAGCTAATCAGCTGTAGATTGATCTCGTACCACACACGCTCTTCAACCGTGTAGCCGGGGCCGATAGGCCCTCCCTGCATGCGGAACAGCGTCACGTCACAATTGCGGTTATCTGTCTTCAGCCGATCACGGATCGAGTAGACGAATGCGCGAAGGGCGTTGATGTCGGCGTTGCCCTTTTGAGCGCTGAGGAAAATCACCCGTACCGAGTCATAGTTGACGTCTTGCGTGTTACTCGTTGTACCTCCCATAGAGGTCAGCACACAAAGGCGCTTGCTTGCGTTTGCGGCGCTATCGCGCCACATGCCTTGAAAGACCTCAAAGCCAAGTTCTGCCCAGCTAGGTCCGGCCTCCAGCCATTGTTTAACCGCATCGACGGGGATGGTCATAGTTGCATCTCTCGTTGAATGGCTTCTTTAATCTCTGCCAAGCCATCGCGCTCAAACCCCTTAGTCAAGAAGTGCGGTTCGGCGCTGTTTGCTCCACCTGAGCCGTCCCATACGTTGCCCAGGCTTGCGGGACTTCGCGGCGTATTGGTGCCCTTAAGGGTGCCGGGTTTTTCGTGAACGGCGGCCGAGTAGGCGGCAGTATAGCCGTAGGTGCCTCTCCAGCCATCACCCTTACGCTCAACCCTGCGCAGCCGGCTATTAACCAGCGTGCCCAAGGCCATGGGCGTGAGGACGTCTGCGTAGCCGCCGCCAATGATAAGGATAGTCGTTACACACTCCTCGGTCATCGGCCCGGTTATCTTGTCAAACGTCTCCGTCAGCTTGCTCCTGACGGCGCTCATCCCTTTAGCTGGCATTAGGTCACCGTCCGGTAATCAGGCACGTCCTTAAACATCGCCAGGTCCCATTCCATGTGGTCGCGGATCTCCTGCCAGCCTGTTTCGGCGACGGTGTTTAGCTTGATCAGGTCTCGGTGCTTGGGCCGCGCGTCTTCAGACCAAATAATGTACCGGCTGACGAATTCGGCCCCGTTGGCGTCGCGCATCTCCGTGGATTCGGCCGCCCAGGTGCATGCAATCGTGAACTCGTCACCATAGACTATGTTGCCGGCGTAAGTATCCTCGGACACAAAAGGCCGGACGGTGGCGGTGTTCTTATAGCTCCAGCGGCTGATTTTACTCACAGTAGCGGGCTCTCCCGACCATCATCCCGCAGGTGACCCCGTTCGGGTCTTCTGGAATCAGGCCGTCTAGGCAACCGGTCTTGTCCAGTCCGTGCAGCAGGTTGAGATATTTATTGTAACCCTCGCTCAGCGTGCCGAATGCATAGGACTGTGAAGCCCCCGAGGGCGCGCGCTGCTGGGTTACCTGGCGATTGGGCTGCATGATGCCGAGCAGCGCCAGAGCGTACAGGTTGATCAGGGAGATGGTGCCCGCAGGGTAACCTTGAGCGACCAAGCATTCATAGGCTGAATTGATCTGGTCAACCAGCAGCTGCAGGAAAAAGTCGGGAATGTCCTCGATGCCCAAGGAGGCTAGAAATTGCTTGGCTTGCTCTAGGGTCAGTTCCACGGGTAGCGTCTCCAGGTAGTTTGCACAGGATACCGCGCAGCCGATGAAAGGGCAAAATAGATGCTTGACGAACTGTTCAAGCCTGAATACTATAGGCCCATCGAAACAAACAACGGAGCAAGACGAAATGAACGAAACAACGAAGTCCCAAGCTACCGAACCCGTCTATACCGATCCTAAACCGGTGCACCGCTAATGTCCAAGTTCATCACCGCCACGCTCGGCGCCTTAACCCTTCTGACCTGTGTGCTGTTAGGGGTTGGCCTGTTCGGTTCTGAGTACGCATCCGACCAGCAGTTCACGCTGCTAGGCCTGTCGTTCCTAACAGGCAGCGCGGCAAACATTCTGGGCATTTGGGCCCTCTCACGCTAGGAGAAACACGGAATGGCAAAGGTATTTTTAGTATGGAATAAGAACCGCACCGAGTGCGTCGGTTTTACGGACAAAGATGACGCCCGTCAGGCCGCAGGGGCTAAGCGTATGAGCAACCCGTGTGCGACCCTGGCCGAAGCCTGGCGCGAGACCTATGCGGACGATGAGCCGAAATTGAAGTTTGAGATTCAAGAGGTCGAGGTCGGTTGAAACCTAATCAGCCGCCGGCGCCCGGCTTTGTATGGGTGAAGGTTTTAAGCGGCCCAAAAAGGGGCCAATGGGCGCAGGTGTTGCGCCGCGAATATGAACCGAAGGGGAAAAACTGATGAACCGTGAAAGCTTGAAACACCTGCGCAACGGCGGCCGAGTTCGTTTCGCCGACGGCGTTGAAACCCTCTTGCCTCCAGCCCCTATCGGCCCGTCGATCGAGGAACTGATCCAACAGGGCTACCTCTTGCCCACCGGCCGGCGCCGGCCTTCTCCAGCTGTTCGCTTTGGCGAGATACTGCACAAGGCGTTCAATCAAACCCGCAGCCCCGGCATGCCGCCCGAGCACGCTGCACCTTATGGCCATAGTTGCCACAACCTCAAGGGCATTTATGGCGCCGATATGTACGCCCCTACCGCCGTGCAGGTGCTGCGCACTGAGAACGCAACCCTGCGTCGCCGCCTTAAAGCCTACATCGCCGTCGCGCTGCTCGGCTGGGCCGCCGTAGTGGTAATGGGGGTGGTGCTGTGACGACTAATCAGGTTCTAGGCGGGCTCATATTACTAGCGATCTTCGGCGCCCTTTTCTTATATACCTGGCGCACGCTCGGATTTAAAGACGCCGTTTCTTGTTTTGCTTTTTCATTTGGGCTTTGCGCGCTGGTAGGGCTAGCAGCTTCCTTGCTCAAATCTTAGGCAATAGAAAACGGCGCCTAGGCGCCGTTAGTCTTGGAGCATGCCACCGTGTTACTTGCTGGCTTTCGCTTTATCCAGGATGTCCTGGGCTTCAGCCTCGGCGGTCTGGACCTTCAGGGTCGCTTCGGCTTCGGCGTCCTTGAGGATTTTGTCGGCTTTCGCCTCCGCCTCTTCGAGGATTTGCTTGGCTTCGGCATTCGCGCCCTTGGCGTCCAGGCCTTCCGACTGATCAACCGAACGGCCCAGGGGACGCGTGCGGCTGCGGAACAGCTCGGAGGTTGGCAGGTTGTCGTCGCCGACTTCCAGGGTCAAGACGTCGCCGCGCGAGAGGTCTTTGTGCACCGGATGGTCGACGATGGTGCCGATCAGTTCGAACTTCGCAGTCTTGGTAGCCATTATGCCGATGCTCCGTATGCAACACCCGCGCGGCCGGCTTGGTCTGCCTTGATCAGGAGGCCGGAAGCGCTCCAGGTCATCCAGTGATAATCGGCAAACGGCACGTTACGCGGGATTGGGGTGGTGTTGATTGCCATGCCGGTCAAAGGCTCAATATAGGCCTTGTTCAGCACGACGCCGACCATTTGGTTGCCGACCAGCAACTGCGAGGTCTTGATCGCGTCGATACCCGGGGTGTCTTCCAGAATGGCGCGATAGAACGAGCGGCTGATAGTGGTAGCGTCCACGGTACGCAGCAGGTTGGTCTCGATCTCCGGGGAGATGTAGATCGTAACCGGCGCAGTAACGCGGTTATTCCCGCCGCGAACAGCTTGCAGGAAACGCACCATTTGGCTTTGCAGCTGGATGTAGGTGGCCGCTGCGCTGGTCATGTCTTGGGTCAAGGTAACCGCGATGGTGTTCGGGTTGTTCTTGATACCGTAGGACTGGGCGCCTTGGTAGTTGAGCAGCGGGTTGCCGTCGACCAGGTTAACGGTCATCAGGCGCATAACTTCACGCACCGAGGCCGCTTGCGCGTCGGCAATATCTTCGGCGCCGATAGTGCGAAGGCCTTCCAGCTCGCGCCACTTCTTACCGAAGGTTTTCTCGTGGATCGGGATCAGTACACCGTCGTAATCGGCGGAAACGTCGCCCATCAACTTGGTACCCTGGCCGCTGATGGTGGTGGAGCCCTGATCCATCGCGCCGATACGGCGATAGGCAGCAACCAGTTTACCGATGTTGATCGAGCGGCTGAGCGCCATGATGTCGGTAAACATCACGTCGGCTTCCTGGCCGATCAGCTGCACAGTTTGGGTGTCCAGGTCCAGCCAGGCACGCGGGGCCAAGTCGGGCAGGGCGTTGACCTGCAGGCCGGCCATTTGGGCCAGACCGCGGTTCATGTTGTAGCCGACGGAGCGCAAATCCTCACGCGCGTCGTACTGGGCCTGGGCGGCCTGGCTGTTCGCACAAATGCGAGCGTTCAGAATCAGCGACATTATTTGATCCTCATGTCGATCAGGGTGTCGACCGCGGCGCTTGCCGAGGCGAAGACCGAGTAGCCGATGATTGGGTCGGTACCAACAACGCCCAGGCGTACACGACCAGCAGCGTCGGCAGCGAGAGGGGAATCAGCAACCAGGGTTTGGGTAGCCGCCACACGGACCAGATAGACGTCACGGCTGCGCGGGATGTAACCGAAAACGGTCTCCCCCTGGGCGTAGCTGTAGGTCAGGGTGTTCATGTGCGGCGGGGCGTCGGCGATGTAGAAGTACGCAGAAGCGCCGGTGCCGGCATTGGCCAGGGTGTTCGTATCGCGCACAACGATGTTGCCGGCTTTGATACCGGCTGCGGCTGCGGGCAGCTCCAGCACTTGCGGGGTGTTTTCTTCAACGCCACCGCGGTAAATTTTACGCTTTGGGCCGTTCTGAATAGCCATGTCTTAGGCCTCCGGCAATGCGGTTTTTTGGAAGCCTTCGGCGCCGGTGTTGGCTTGGAAGCCGCCGACGATGGCCGCAGAGCCGACCAGTTTGGCATGGCACTCGTCGAGCGCGTTACCAGTCAGTGCATCGGCTACGCCCTGGCCCAGCTTTTCGGCTACGACCTTGCGTTTGTCAGCTTCAGCCGCACGGGCGTTGGCAGTGAGGCTTTCGCTCAGGGCATTCTGGTTAGTCTCCAGCTTGCTCAAGCGTTCAGCAATAGGGGCAAAGAGCTTTTCCAGCGCTTCGCCTTGCGTTTTGGCGTTGGCGGCGAGCGCCTCGTCAAGTTCTTTACGGTCCATATCGGAAGGTACCTCGGCGGTTGGTTTGGTGTCAGGTTTCGAGTTTAACCGAAAACCTAACGATTGCAAAAATCTATTAACTAGCGGGCTGTCAACCCATTCAGTCTTTTGCTCGACCTCTTTAGAGGTTTCTGCCCACTGCACCGCATCGTCCTTGATCGAATAGGCAATCGCTTCGGACCTACCTTCGCGGTGTACGATCGCCGTGGTGGCGTCGAAGTCTTCAACCCACACGTATTTATCCCCGCCGCCCCACTTCTTATTAGCGGCGTCGCTGAGCATGCGTTGCAAGTTGCCATAGCTCTGTTTGCTCAGCACCTCGTTAACCGTCAAGGGCACCGCATCCTCAACGCGCAGGTTGTTCACCATGAGGCCCACGCCTTGATCGGGGGTTGCGGCGCCAACCTCATCCAGCAGGATGCAATCATGGTCCATTACCATGGACTTGGCAGTGCCGCGGTACTGGGTGCCGTTCGTGGTCATGCCGCTAGCGCCCAGGTCGGCGTTAAGGAAAATGCCGGTAGAGGTATGCACGTTGCCTTTAGGCTCGCCCATTACCCCTTTTTCAATATCGAAGCCTACGCGCTCCAGCAGGCGGCGCCCGCCTTCGGTATTCGCTGCATACTCGATGTCTACCCACTTCTCCAGGTAGATCCGGTTGCCGCGGCGCTCGACGTTGCGGTTCCATGCGCCGATGTGGTGGGCATTGATCGCCTCGCCCATATTGGCCGACACATACACGCCGTTAACGGTTGGGTGCCCGAGCGGCGCCAATTTCCCTTCCAGGCCTTTATAGCTGGCCTCAATCTCCGAATGCGGATAGAGCAGGCCGTTCATTACCACGTCATCGGGCAGCGTGTAGGACGGCAGCACCAGGTGTTTGCGGTCGTTATGGACTTCGAGGCGGATTGCCGAGTTGCTGACAAGGGCCGTCAGGTTGACCCGCTCGCGCTCGCCGGTGGATTTATTGACGTAGAGCTGCAGCGGTTGAGCGACAGGCCCGCGCCACCACTTGGCGAAGGCACGAAAGGGTTTAAACATGGTCTTGACTCTCCGGGTGTGCGTAGGTGATGCGTCAAGGGTATCATAATGCCAAATCAACGCCACCGGACTCATACCGATGCAACGACCAGACCTGTTTAACCGACTGTTCTCGATGTTTACGAGCATGGGCTCGGACGATAAGCGTAAGAGCGCCTGGCGCGAGTACGGCTATAAAGACAACCTCGTATTCGAGGATTTCTACAACCTATACGAACGCGAGGGCGTGGCGCACGGCGTCGTCGATTTGCTTAACGGCAAATGCTTTGAGACCAGCCCCTGGGTAATCGAGGGTGATGAGTTTGACGAGAAGCGCCCGGAAACCCCGTGGGAAAAAGAATTCCGGCAATTCGCCAAAAAGGCCAAGTTATGGAAAGCCTTTAAGACCGCCGATAAATACCGCATGGTTGGCCGGTTTTCCGGGATCATCGTGCAGCTCGCCGACGGCGGCAAGTGGGATCAGCCGGTTACCGGCAGCGGCAAGCGCGTCATTAAAGCCCTGATTCCCGCTTGGGAGGGGCAACTAAAGGCGAGCGAGGTAGACACTAACGCCAATTCCCCTACCTACGGCGAGCCTAAATTTTGGGCATATACCGAGAATGCGGTGCAGCCTAAAACCGATCCGGGTCAGGCTGCGCCTCCTACCCGCAGCCTGACCATCCACCCCGACCGCATCATTATCTTGGGCGACTGGCGTTCGGGCTCCAGCTTTCTCAAGGCCCCCTATAACGCGTTCGTCAACCTGGAAAAGATCACCGGCGGTAGCGGCGAGTCCTACCTGAAGAATGCCAGCCGCCAGATCCATATCAACTTCGACAAGGAAACCAAGCCGGAGGAGCTGGTGCGGGCAAATGGATTGAAGAATACCGGCGAGCTCCAACAGCTTATCGACGACCAGGCAAAAGACCTCAACACGGGGATCGACGCCTCTCTAGTCACTTGGGGCGGTACCGCCTCCCCATTGGTGGCCGTCGTGCCAGACCCCACGCCGCACTATAGCGTCAACATCCAGACCATTGCCGCCGCAACCGGTCTGCCGGCCAAGGTCATCAGCGGCATGCAGACCGGCGAACGTGCAAGCGTTGAAGATTTGAAGCAGTTCAATAAGCAGGGCCAGGGGCGGCGGATTAACGAGCTGTCGGACGACGGCGAACAGCTGGTGGCCCACCTGATTCGCATCGGTGCAGTCACGCCGCCGGCCGGTGAAACCACATTCATGTGGGACGACCTTACCGAAGCCTCGCAAGGCGAGAAGCTGGCTAACGTTGTGCTCATGGCTGACGTGAACCAGAAGTCGGCCGGCAATGGCGATCTACCGGTCTTCGCTTCGACCGAACTGCGCGAGGCTGCGGGCTACGAGAACGACGCCGAAAGTGAAAAGGCCCGTGAAGAGGACTTGCCGGATGAGGAGCCTGCGGACCTGCCGACCATTGACCCAACTACCGGTCAGCCCGTAGCACCTGCACTGCCGGCGTTGACCGCCTAATGGCCCGCGCCCCGATCTTGCCGGCTAACCTGGGCGACCCGACCGGCACCGACCCTAAAGTGCGCCAGGCGACAGCGGAATTCAAACGCCGCATTCGCCTGTGCCGCAGGGCCTATCTTGATCTGCTCGATAAAATCGAATTCGACACGGTCACCACGAATGCCGTGCGCTACGAGTTCCGCACACTGCCTAACATCCTGGCGCAGCTGCTCGAAGAGACCGGCCGCCTTGTTGACCAACTCCTCGGCGCCGACAGCCTGCGCAACTGGTTTACGGTAGGCTACGTCATCCCGGCCTATGAGAAAGGCAGTGCGGCGGCCTGGCGCAACCTGGGCGTGCAGTCGACCGAGTATCAGGCGTTGCGGCCTACGCTGCTGAGCCTGCTGCAGTCGCCGCCCTATCAGAACCGTATCGGCCTGATCCGCGCGCGGGAGTTTGAGCTGATGAAAGGGTTAGCCGCGGAGGTCAAGCAAGGCCTGTCGCAGCAGCTGACCGCCGGGCTCGCTCAAGGTATTGGGCCTAAGCAGATCGCCCGCAACATCACTGCTCAGACCGGTATTGAGGAGCGCCGCGCCGAACGCATCGCACGCACCGAGGTTAACCAGGCCCTGCGCACCGCACGCATGGACGAGACGCAAGACGCCTCTAGCCGCTTGGGCATCATGGTCAAAGTCATGCACCTATCGGCCCTGTCACCCACCACTCGCGCAACGCACGCCTCTCGATCGGGTCAGCTGTTCACGGTGCAGGAGGAACGCGACTGGTTTGCCGAGGGCGCCAACGCGATCAACTGCAAGTGCACTACAAGCGAGGTGCTCGTCGACGAGAAGGGCCAGCCGCGCAGCAAGGGCCTTGTAGACCGAGTGCGCGCGGCTAGTGAGAAGTGGCAGGCGGATAACGCCGAGTGACTGTCACTTGACTGTGCGGTTTTTAGTCGTGACTGTCCTACGCGGGTAGCAACAGGTCAGGCACTTCACTGAAACGCCAGGCCACTACGTCCGGAAAAAGCATCCCCGCAACATAGCCGACCCCGGTTTTAAACCGCCCGTTACTCATCAGAAAATCAAGCCGCGTACCGATCGCCCAAGGCGCTCTAGCCTCCCGGATACCTGTCCAGCCTTCAGGCAATTGCGGGGCGCTAGGCGCCGGCGCTTCAAACGCTTTCGGGGCATCGTCCTCCGCCAGCATCTGCAGACGGCGGTTAAGCGTATCGACCGCCTCGCGCACATCCTGTTCGAAGGTCTTGCCGGCACCCCGCTGGCCCGCGCACAACAGCTTCTTGATCGCATGCCCGAGTGCCTGATCGGTCACGCCGAACAGCTCAAGCGTGCGGTAGACGTCAATCGTCTTGAGGTTCGAAACGTCCTTGTGGTAGTGCGAGTGCTTGGTCATTCGTCGACTCCGATGAATACCGCCTGGGTGTAGTAGGTTGTGACGCTACGGTTAGTCTTGAGGTTGGAAATTTGCCCAGCCCTGAAGGCTTTAGCCGCATCTGGCCGAACAAAGCCGAAAATCTTAACGCCCGGCGGTGCGGCGGCAATAGCCCGATCCAATCGGTTGATCAGCGATTGCAGCTCAGGCGTGCGGATAACGATGGTTCTGTCGCCCTGTTGCTGGGCCCTTGCCAGCTCAGCGCGTAGATACTGGATGTCTTCAACGTTCATAGCTCATGCACCTCTAGGTATTGCTTGGGGAACCACAGGCGGTTAGGCAAGCCGGTTTTTAGATAGCTGACGTAGGCGCCGGGGTGACTGGTGGACTTGGCCACGTCGTGCCACTTTTCGGCTTTGTCCTGTAGGCGATGGGTTGTGCTCATCTCTGAATACCTCATTCGGTTGAAAGTTCAGGTAGGTTATGCGGGCTTGAATACTTTGTCAACAGGCATTAAAAAGCCCCAGGCTGTTAGGCGCTGGGGCTAGGTGTCCGTGTTGTCGCCGCCGGTACGGGCTAACCGGCAAAGCCTGCATGGCTGGCTAGGCGCATTCCGAGCATTGTCCGGTTTTCAGCCGGAGGGGCGTTACCTGCTCGGCATATCTGAGCCATCCGTGCAGCCTATTCGGCTATCTTGAGGGCGTCAAGCTGTTTTATGAGCTCTTGTGCCTGTTCGATCGCCTCATTGGCTAAGGCTTTCTGAGAACCGCAGGTAAGGGCCAGGAGGCCGACAAGGATCTGCGTGGCGATGCGTTCCAGGCGTTCGAGCTCTTTAGCAGTCATTCGATCTTGCTCCCGTCGAGGTTTGTGTATTGTGCCTTGAAGGCTGCGAGGCTTTTCCAGTGACTGCGCCCTCCCCACCAGTGCGGCACTAGGTAAACGTAACCCTCCTGGCGATAGGGCTTCAAATCCGACCAATACACCTGGCCGTCTTTCTTGCGCACGTACTTGGTCTTTGGCGGCCGTTCGCCGAAAAGGTCATTCAGCTGTCGCATTTGCGTTCTCCTTGCGCAATACCACGCCCTGCACCACAAAGTCGGGCTCGATCACCTGCACGGTCGATAGCGCCGGATCACGCCACACCATGGGGCCTTCGCCCTGGGCATTCTGAGCGGCCACTGAGCGCGAGCAGCTGAGGCATTTAGCGCGGATCACCTGCTCGATCTTGCCGTCGATAGTCTTGAGGAGGAAAAGGGGCATCAGACAGCCCTCAGCGTGTTGGCCTGGCGCCACAAGCGCACCCACTTCGAGCCCTGGGCGTGCGCCGAGTACCATTCAGGCGAAAAGGCTAAAAGCATGTAGCATTTGCGGCGGTAATGCTCGATTTGTTCCTCGATAGCGGTCATGGCTTTGGTAACTCCTGATTATCGCGGCGCATAACGGCGCCACGTCGGGTAACTTCAACACCGGCATCGGTAACCCGAAAGCCGAGTTTCATGATGGCTTTGCCGATCTCGATGACGAGTAGGGCTACGTGGTATCGAACGTTGCGCTGTGCGTCTGCAAAAGTTTTCATTCACCCGGCCTCTTGAATGCTTGCCCCGGCACATGGCCTTTCGGCAGGTCTTGATAATTCGGCTCACCGGTGCGCGTGCGCCCTGTAGGGCTCAAGCCTCGGGCGGCCATTAGCTCCGTGAACCGATCGAGATGAGCCTTGAACGCATTCTCGCGAGCCTGGCGCTGTTCCGGCGTCTCGGTCAACTTCTCGTAGACGTCCGCGCTCACCATTATGGTATTCGGCGGCAGGATATCTGCCTTGTAGACCTTGAAGCCTTTAAAATCAATGCTCATGGCTGCTCGCCTTTCGCTTGGGCAATAACGATTGCCGCGTTCTCGATAGCCTTGCCGGCCAGTTTGGCGCTTACTTCGCCACCGGTCAGGCATTTGACAAGGCAGTCGTTGACCTGTTCGAGGGCAGCCAACAACTCCGGCGCCGCAAGGATCAATGCATGGTCGGCATCGTTGGGCGCGTAGTCGGGATGAAAGGCGAAAATTTGGTCGCCATAGGGGTGCGTATCGCAAGGGCGGTGCACTGAATCGCTCTTGCTGCGGCCCAGCCACGGTCCCGGTGTGTGCTTGCTCATCGCCTATAACCTCATCGGTGTTCATTGAAAGTCCGGCTAGGCTATTCGGCCTTGAGCTACTTGTCAAGCGGGCAATAAAAAGCCCCTCGGCTGTTAGGCGTTGGGGCTGCTGAAAGCGCTGACCTCATTAGCCTAGCGCCTTTTGAGCAGAATGCCCAGCATCGAGCCTTTAGCCTTCATGACTTTCTCGACCGCATAGCGCAACGCATCGATGTAGTGGTTGAATTTATCGACGATGATCGGCAGCACTTCACCGGTTAGGCGGTCAACCTTGTAGCTGTACTTGAGCAGCTCCTCTTGGGTTTTAGGGCAGGCAGGATGCACGATGATCCGATAGGTTTTTAGGTGATCAAGGCCATCCTCTACGCTGCCTGGGCCCTTGATTGCCCCCTCGATGCGCGGCAAGTAGTCGTCCTTGTTGAGGTTGTTAGGCCCCTTGGCGCGCGCCAGGTGGGCGATAGACTCGGGCCGCGCGCTATCTGCGATGATCGAGTGCTTATCGATGCCCGGTATCCGGTCCTTGAGGAATTTAGCCGTGTCGTCGAGCTCCAGGCCGATACGGCCAGCCTCCGCGTCAATGTACAGCTCCTGCTCGTCAGGGCTGATCCAACAGCGCACCGCGGCGGTCGGGTCGAGCGCAAAGCCGAAGTCGAGGCCATGGTAAGGCCCCAGCCACGTATCGTCTGGAAACCGCACGCCCTCCTCCCAATTGCGGCCGAGGATCGATGCCTTGGATTTGCGCAGGTAGGCGCCGAGCCAGATCCACGCATAGGTTTCAGGATCGAGGCTGGCCTTTTGAGCCTGGCGCAACACCTCAAGGCCTGCAGGAAACCAGGGGTTGTCCAGGTAGTTCATCTCGGCGACAAGGGCGGTCGGGTACATCGGCGCCTTCTCGGCCGATCCCCTGAAGCGCATGTCGACCGGCGACCCTTCAAGCTTAGGGTTCCAAACGACCCACATCTCGGAATCCGGCTCGCGCAGTACCGTCGCCTCAAGGGCTAGCCATGCGTCCTCACTAACGTCCTCCGCCTCCTCGACGATCGTTAGCCCGACCTTTGCCGTCGACTTGACACCGTTCAGGTTGGCGTAAAGGCCCTTGAAAAGGAATTCGGTCGGGTTGATCTTGCTGCGCAGATAGTCTTTGCCGACGTCATAGGCGTTCTTGAGCCACTCCTCGGACTCAATAGCCGCCTTGAGCTCAGCGTGGAATGACTCTTTGATCGACGCCTGTATCTCCCGCACGCAAAGGATGCGCAATGGGTAGACGACGCCCCACACCGCCGCCATCTTGGCAAATGACATGGACTTGCCCGAGCCCCGACCGCCATGAGCCGCTCGATACTGCACCGACCCCCTGGCAGGCGCAAAGATCGGTAGCAGCTTTGGCGGCAGTGCGACCGTAGCGTTACTCATCGGCTTTAACCGGCAGCTCCTGGGCCACCAGGGTGATGCTAGTCGGCAATGCGGCCAATGGGCTGCCGTTGGCGCCGGTTAGCTCCTTGCGGTCGATCTGGTAGCCGCACAGCTGGGCATAGAACGTACGCGCCTGCTGCTGGTCGTGCATGAGCACCTCGATATTGCCGTTGCGGTCAACTTTGGTTCCCTTGTAGAGCGCACGGCCGGCCTCCGACAGGTCCCGGGTATCGGTCACAATGGTGACCTTGCGCCCCTCACCCATGCACCGGGGGCAATCGGGGTGTGGATCGCGCGTCTGGTCGAAACCCATGCCGCCGGCCCAGTCCGGCAGCTGCACCTCGACGCGCTTGCCCTTGTCGTTGATACGGTAGCCGTTCTCGCCTTCCTCGATAGCTTTCTCGAACTCATGCTCTTTCCACTGGTAGCCGAAGCCCTCGCCGTGGCAATAGCGGCAGCACCGGGCCTCGATGCGCGCCAGCTCGTTAGGGTCAGCCGTGGCGATCAGCCAGGTGCGGTGCTTGAGCTCCTCAGCGCTGACATAGAACGACTTCAAGCGCTCGGCCTTGCGGGCCTGCGCAGTCTCGTAGAAGGCAGGCTTTAGGTGTGGCTGCTTGAACCAGCTATAGGCCACCGTGCGGGCGGTCTGTCGGCTATAGCCCGCCGCTAGGGCGCTGTTGTAGGGGTCCAGGGTCTCCTCGTAACGCTTGATCAGCTCTTGCTCTTTAGCCGTCAATTCTTCAAATCTGTCGGCCATGGCCGGGGCTCCTATTCGCCTGTAATTACCGTGAATATACCATTCTTATCAACGCTGAGCCTGCTGAGTATCGTTTTTAGCATACTCAGCAGCTACAGGCCACGGAATACGCGGGCTCCAGGTTTTTTAAGGCCGTTTTGCTGAGTATTGCTGAGTATGTTTTGCTCAGCTGCCGGGCGGCGCGCCAAAACGGCCTATATTACTGACAACCTATATAATATATCCCTTATTATTATATTCTCTACTACTATTAGAAAACATACTCAGCATACTCAGCAAAACGGCTGCAAGCCACGTATCATAAGGGCTCCAGCTGCTGAGTATGCTAAAAACGATACTCAGCGTTTCGGGCTTAGATACTCAGCATACTCCCGCACTTGATAATTTCAGCAAATAAACGCTGCGCTCATAATACAAAAATACTATCGACCTATAAATTTAAAATGCTATATTAATACTACTCATAATTTAA
>Ga0065715_10000173_pt1 | contig 47106 bp, 48 predicted proteins | sample MisBulReplicate1_FD_59102 | JGI IMG/M metagenome (GOLD analysis project Ga0065715, IMG submission 59102) | Miscanthus rhizosphere microbial communities from Kellogg Biological Station, MSU, sample Bulk Soil Replicate 1 : eDNA_1 v2 (version 2) | ecosystem: Host-associated > Plants > Roots >...
ATTGTCCAAAAGATGCCAATAGTTATAGCAGAAAAGATTCTGAAAGTTTGAATTAAGTCCATAGATATTTCTATCTTGTCAGGGTTGGGAGGCATAACAAGGTACGCCGTTACCATAATCGCTGCATATATCAATGGAATGACTATCTTCTTTGAATTAATTGGTATTCTATTCCAAGAAACAGCCAGACCCAAGGCCGCGAATCCTGATATCATAATGTAACCAACATACAAAACTTGGCGATAGTAGATCGTCTCTGGGTCGCCGACCGCTGGTGGATTAGCAGGATATTTTAATGCTACCATGAAATACAATACAATCCACATTACTGCGGCAAGAAAGAGTGCCTTCCGTTTGTTATTCTTACCAGGCAATTTATTTCTAGCAAACACAAAAACTACTCCAAACAAGGACGCTAATCCAGCACCATAAATAGCACCACCCGCAAAAGCGCCTCCCTTCTGCCAATATCTGTAGTCAATCATTTCGGACATATTCACTTTCTTACCTGAGGAAACTTGTTTTGCAATCTCCAATCCTATCGCTCTATCAATATAAGGTTCCAGTATGCCTAGGTTGAGNAAGGAAAGAATTATTCCAGCAATCANACCAGAAGATAATGTGATTGCAACAAATGTCAGCCCTTTCAAAATAATCTTTTACTCAATATAGACTANTGACATGGNAATCCAGCTGCGTGTCTCATGTCATGAGTGAACTCGTGAATCCACTTAGTATCAAATGCACTCTTTCCTTCAACTATNCTGAATAATTGTCCCTGGTCATAGCCGACTACGAACATTGTAAATACCAGTATTGCTACCAGAAATCCAATAGCTACAGCAGGATTGTCAAGTGCTTCTACTGTACTTTGCTTAATAGTCGACATCTCCGTATGAGTAAGTTTTGGAGTATATAAAGTATAGGATAGTTTATCCAGCAAGCTTTACTCCGTTGCTTGTAAGAAATAACATAATATACATGAAATTATACAAGATTATTCATTATTAATGCATTCATATGTCGAGGTGCTCCAAAAGGTTGCAACTAGATATGCGCCCAGCAGAGTCCTTTCTTATGATATGGTGCATGTGTTTAAAACATTACAGCTTATCAACGACAACGGACATGTAAGCAGAGAAAATCTGTGCGGCGAGCTGGAACTTGGTGAAGGGACTGTTAGGACTCTAGTCCGACATCTCAAGATGCAAGGTCTTGTGGAATCCTCGAATGCGGGAACCAAGATGAGTAAAGAAGGAAAATCATTTTTTTCAGAGCTTCTATGTTACTTGCCTTTCGAAATGCCTCTTTCCAAATGTAAAATTACTTTGGGAAAGCACAACTATGCAATTCTTATAAAACAGATGAATTCATCTATTAAATCCGGAATAGAACAAAGGGACGCTGCAATTAAGGTAGGTGCGTCAGGTGCAACTACTCTATTGTATGAGGATAAGAAGTTCCTTATCCCGCAGACGGATTATGATGCTTTGAAGGATGAACAACATCTAGCAAAACGATTAATTGAAAATTTACACCCCGAAGAAAATGATGTTATTATCATCGGAACTGATAACTTTTCAAAAAAAAGAGCCGAATTTGCCGCTAAAAATGCGGCACTAGTAACTGTCCTGAGCCATAGAGCGCACTAGCTACTATTTGACTCCTGACCTCATTTGCTCATTATGGAAGTCGAAATAAAGTAAAAAGAATCGAATCCCATTAATACAAAAAGCTAAATTGCCTGTGACACAGGACCTGATAAAATGGACTGTTCTAATTCTACAGTCGTTATCTAAGCTCCCTCATATTGTGAAACATCATATTGGAGTAATTTGATACAGAATTAATGATTATTTTTGCAGTCTCAATGTCGATACTTAGTATGACAGCTAAATCATCTATGTTCATCTTTGATAATCGTTCTCTATCAAAGGAATTTTCGATTAATAAGTTCTATTAAAGCCTGAGGTAACTCTAGTGAATTTAGCTCATTACTAGCTAGCATGGTAATCTATGCTCATAATCTTTTATATACAAGACACGAACATCGAGCCCGAATGTCCAGTAGTTTTCTAAATGGATTCGTACATAAATAGCTTCCAACCTATCAGTCGAAATTAGGAATAAAATTTAAAGATGGTCTTCTAAAACACATCGTGGAAAGTATTAATTTTGTATGCCTTGGTCAAACTGAATTTGTAAAGGAGTTAGGGAAGAAAGGGCAATCTAGTGATATCACTACATATGATAGTAAAAAAGAAGACAGAATCATGACCTACGTAATACCATCAGGCTTCCCTGACAAGATCCAACCATTAATAACTGCAGTAAATTTGGGAGAGTATTCAATAGTTAATGTCGACAAACTAGACAAGTTTCTAGGAGAACAAATATTAGCCTTAGATTTAATGCGACTAGATAAAGGTTTTCTCCTCCATTCTTACTCGGTTGAGAGTGAATCTCTTAAGAGCCTTTTAAAAAATACTGTTGCTTCATCATTCAAGGTTGAAGAGAATATTGAAAGTCTTAAAGAGAGTATCACTTCTATACCTTCGGTAAAAAGAGACGGACCAACAATTATCCATATAGATAACGTATTTAACGTAAAAGGAGTAGGTGTCGTTGTTTTGGGAATACTAAAACAGGGAACTATTAAAGTACACCAAGAGCTAATATTGTTTCCCCAAAATAAAACGGTTATAATTAAAAGTATACAAATGCATGATAAAAATGTTGAGGAGTCACATAGTCCGGCGAGGATAGGTCTTGCTCTATCAGGGGTTTCTTACGACGAGATAAGTAGGGGAGATATTCTTTCTAATTACACCCATTTTACTTCTTCTGATAAACAATTGATTATTGATTTTGATAAAGTTCCATTTTACAAGAATGAGCTTTCAGAAACTCACTCATATCTCTTGGCCATAGGGACTCAGATCAGGTCTGCAAAAATACAAAAGTTAGAGAACAATAAACTTAAAATTTTGTCTGATAATGTATTTTCATTTAAAGCCGGAGACATTGCAATCCTTTTAAATCCCGATAGTAAGGATATTCGAATAGTAGGTTCAGGAAGAATAAGTATATGATATCTGATATCTTTGGGTATATCCGGATCTAAGTTTATGTTGACTTGAGTTTAAAATTCAAGTTTAGTAAATGGAAATAGAACCTGATGTCGAATCTTGATTTCACCATACAAGCAACTGCACTATAAAGGGCTCTCAAATTTAAGTGCTAGTATTACCAGAGCCGAAGAACACGACATGATTTGGTGTATAATTCTACATGGTTCTCACCGAACTAGTTTCTGTAAATAGTAACATTTTGTTCGTATATCCTGAATTAATCACTAGATATAATATCAGGTGAAACCTCAGCAGAAGCAGAAGAAGAAGGATCCGAAAGAATTCTGAACTCTGCCTTTTTCAATTCTTCAAATCTAATATTAATTCTATAATCATGCCAATGTGTTGAACTAATCCAATTTCCTTGATTTTTCAAAGATGCGATAGTGACTAGCAATAATTAATAGACCGGTACAATTGAGTTCATGAAAGGTGTGACAATATGAGATGTGAGAACCATATCGTGAATCAAATCCTCGATGCTTACAAACCAATGTGGTCGCTAAATCATGCTATCTCTCTAATGGGCTGGGACTTTGAGACGTACATGCCAACGAGTGGCACTGAAGAAAGGGGAATGGCCGATTCTCAACTTCATATACTGCATAAGAATCTTCTCTTAAACAAAGACTTTGTTGGTCTTGTTGAGTCAGCAAAGAAACTGGATGGCCTTAGCGATTTAGAGAAGGGTATTGTAAGAGTACTTAACAGGGAAATAACTAAGCAGATCAAGATTCCCAATGAGTTGACACAAGCAGAATCACTGGAAAGAATAAGGGGCAACATGGTATGGAGGGAGGCGAGACAAAAATCTGATTTCATGATGTATGCACCACACTTGAAGAAAATGATAGAAATAAAGAAGCAAATTGCAGAGAAGATAGGCTATGAAAAGCATCCGTACGACGCGCTTTTGGATTCGTTCGAAGAAGACCTTACAGTAGATGACCTGGATAAAGTATTCGGTGAATTGACTCCACGAATTCAGAAGATTCTAAAAAAACTTGTAGATTTAGGCAGCCCGTTTTGCAAAGAGAGCAAGCTTGCAAAATCAAACTATGATATCCAAAGTGTTGATAAGCTTAATCATGATATTTTGACTCTCCTGCAATACGACAGGAAACGTTTCAGAATGGATGTATCTACTCACCCTTTCACCGAGACTATGGGACTCAACGACGTCAGAATAACTACTCGATATGAAGGGACTGATTTTAAAAAGTCGATATCAAGTACCATTCATGAAGCTGGTCATGCCTTGTATGATCTGCAATGCGATCAGTCATTGTCTGTCACTCCATTGGAGGGTGGATCTTCGCTTGCGCTCCATGAATCTCAGTCAAGGTTTTGGGAGAATATTGTGGGCAGAAGCTTGTCATTTGTTCAATTAATAGCTCCCATGATTAGAAAGCAAGTAAATTTTGCAAATCAAGTATCACATCACGAGTTGTACCTGTATTTCAACAATGTCAAGGCTGATTATATACGAGTTGATGCCGACGAAGTTACTTACAATCTCCATATAGCATTAAGATATGAGATAGAGAAAAAAATATTTGGAGATGAGCTTAGCGTCTCTGAGATCCCTGAATTTTGGAACGATAGAATGGAGCAGCTGCTTGGAGTGCGACCAACTAATGATTCACAAGGAGTGCTTCAAGATACACATTGGAGCAGTGGGCTCTTTGGCTATTTCCCAACTTACACTCTAGGAAACTTGGTTTCAGCTATTATAGCTTCAAAGATGCGAAAAGATCTGGAGGATTACGAGAAGGATATCAAGAGAGGTGATTTTCAGCCTATCAGAGAATGGTTAAGACTAAAGATACATCAGCACGGATCTTCTTATGCCCCTAAAGTGCTTCTTAAAAATACCTTAAATGAAGGCTATAACCCAGATTACTTTGTTACCTATATAGAGACTAAATATCTTGAGTCCTGAACCGTCATCCCATTATAGTTTATCACATTTTGTCTACCATCTCCTCGCTAGTATGTTAAAATATGTTCTACCAGAATGGCATGGCAAATGTTTAGGATAGCTTAGTCAATAAACATGTACATAACTATGAATATATGACAGTCTGGGATATAGTTGCTGACGAATATATTTGAAAGCAGCTGTGTACAGAGAACATAGTGAAGATCCTAGACAAGTGGTAAAAATCGAGGATATTGATGCACCAAAGCCCAAATCCAGCGAAGTCCTGATCGAAGTCGAGGCGGCATCGTACAATTACAATGACCTTTGGGGCATCTGGGGAAAACCAATCAAAATTCCAATGCCCCACATATCAGGAAGCGACGCAGCAGGAACAGTCGTGGAAATTGGAGAAAATGTCACGGCAAACATCAAGATTGGAGACAGGGTGGTTGCGCATCCAAACTTGACTTGCAGGGTATGCTACGAATGTACGTCCGGTAGAGAATATGACTGTTTAAACAGGAAGGTTTGGGGTTTCCAGACTGGGCCACTCTGGGGTGGCTTTGGGCAGTATACTCATTTACCAGCTGTAAACGTTGTCAAGCTTAGAGACAACGTATCGTTTAACGATGCGGCAGCAATTTCGATGGTGGGAATGACTGCATGGCATATGCTTGTTACTAGAGCCAATATACGCCTTGGACAGACAGTCATAATAATGGGTGGAGGAAGTGGCATGGGAATTGCTGGTATACAGATTGCCAAATTATTTAACTGTCTTGTTATTGCAACTGCTGGAAATAAGGATAAAATGGACAAGTGTTTGCAGCTTGGCGCAGACTTCGCAGTAAACCATCGTGAATCTGATTGGTACAAGAAGGTACGTGAAATAACTCACAAGCAAGGTGTGGACGTTATTTTTGAGCACATTGGCAAATCTACTTTTCCACAAGAGCTAAGCCTATTGAAGATGGGTGGCACACTTGTATCTACAGGTGCTACAACTGGATACGATTCGACAATTGACCTTAGGTATCTGTTTTTTAAAGGAATCAATTTGTTGGGTGCAACGCAGGGAACCAAAGCTGGATTAGAAGAAGTAATAAGATGGGTGAGTGAGGGAAAAATAAGGCCCATAATCGATACCATTCTACCATTTAGTAACATGGTTGAAGGTCACGTTAAGATGGCCGAGTCGCAGCTCTTTGGAAAAATATTAACTACACCACAAAAACTCTAATAGGCTACTCTGATGAATTTCAAATTTGAAATTGCAATAAATTGGTTCTATGTAAGAACTATCTAACGAGACTACATTATTTGCTGTATTATTCCTGAAAAGAAACCAATTATGACAAATAATATCCTATCTTGTAATTAATCCAGAATGATGTAAAATTTATTCGGTGTGAACAATTTATTGAATATGTAACTTCACAGAAGAGATTATTTCATTCGCAATTGGTAACGTTTTAATGATGTCGTTCTGATCCGGCTCAAAAAGTATATAAAAAATAGAATTATTAATATCTGAAGCAATAAAAAATCCCTTTTTGGGAACTAGGGATTTTACATAAGAAAACTCGAAGTATAATGATGGATGACCATTTATATTATATTTATTGAAATTCGGTTCGCCCAAAACTGAAAAATTTTGTAATTCATCTTTAAACTTTTTTATAAATAAGACAGAATCAAGCCTCAGAGTTGTATTAAGATTCATTCCCGGTGCAACTAATTCTGCATCCCTATGTCCTATTCCTACTTGCATAATCTCGTTTGTTTGGTACTTATTCTGTATATCAGTGTAGAATTTCAATCCATCTTCATTGCTCTCATTAAAAGTGTCGCCTGTAATCCAAGAACTCGGATATTTCAGCTCAAATTTACCTTCTTTCTCTGGATAGATTGACCACAATTGATCGATACCGGACGCAGAATTGATTATCAGAACATAAAATATCAAGGAGAGAAAGGTAATTGATGTTTTTTGATGTCTCATTTCGATTGTCTATATAATTTAGTTTAATCATAATTAATGTGTGGCTATATATAGTTAAATGAAAAAATGGTAACGATTTATTAATTAATTGCATTCTTAACTTTTAAACTTTACATACTTTCCACGTTATTGTTCTGCCTGGGTTCTATTTTGTTAATGATTACAGTAGCAATACAAGGTATGACTTAAATGAATAATGCAACAATATGTGCAACTGGAGAAAAATAAGAAATGAAATGTCCTATATGCAGTTCGGAAGTAAAAGAACTATACAATCTCAACACCGAAACAGACGAGTTCAAATGCTTTGGATGTCATCTTAGAGATCTCGATCGCAGAGTGAGGAGATTGGAGAGACAGGAGAATACCAAATGAAACTCAAAGGGTTATTACCTTACATTTGTTTAGGCTCTATTCTTTTGATGATTGCAGTAGCAATACAAGGCATGACTTAAACGAGTACATCAACACTTGCATAAAGTGACTGTTCCCCCTCCCGTCTAGGTAATTTTGATCTTATATTGAATAATTCAAGATAATAGTTATGGGTCGAACAATTGCATCTTATCGAATCGCGTCAGAAATGGAAATAAGGAAATGGAGACCATTTAGAAAATTGTTAGACAAGCAAGACAGAAAAAAATTTGATGATATGTTATCTATTCCGCGGTTCTATAATGTTGCGGGCACTATGACTTGCAGACCTGTTCTAATTCATGTAATCCTTATGTCTATTATCTTTGAACATTACAAGCAATTAAGCGTAAAATTTCCTGAAAAGATGAAATAGAATGCATTTTTTACACTATTCATGGTGCTTATATATAAGAACCCACTAATTCTACATCCCTAAACACAGGCAACTGGTGGCTCGGTTGTTTCTTGTTCATCATTCAACCGCGTTTCCATCAGTTGCTATACTGTCTTTTTTAAACCTTATGTTATTCTTGAACTTATCTTACTACAAATAACTGCAAATGCGTGCAAATAGAACTGATTTTAATCGATAGAAAAATCTCCTAAAATAGTTTTATACTTTTTTGAGCATGATTTATCATCAACTCCGTCAACTCCGCTGGTGGGATAGAGTGCCAAGATTCTATGTCCCACTAGTTTCTAATAATTCTGTACTCACTCTTTTTAACAGACTTTGTATATAAATTGCCAATAATTATAAAATTTTACTTTTAATATAAAAAAAAGAAAAAAGGAGACTTAGTTTACTACTACTTGACCCTTCATATAAGGATGAAGAGTGCAATAGTAGTCAAATGTTCCTGCGTCACTAAATGTGTGCTGAAATGTTTTTCCTCCTGTTATATAACCTGATTTAAATATTGTACCAGATTCTCCCCCTTGAGCACTTCCTGATATTACCGTGTGAATTGTCGAATCACCATTTTTCCAAGTTACTGTTGTGCCCTTTGATACTGTTAATTTTGGAGGGTCAAAGAATTTGGCATTGCTTGGAGAAGACGATCCGGGCGAAATAATTACTGTAGGACCAGATGTCGTAGGAGGGGTTGATGTTTTTGCTGCTGAGGACTGGTTTTGGTTGCCAGATTGATTTCCTGCTTGTGTAGCATTGCCCATAGCAAATACTGCTGTCGAATGCATTGCTAATAGACCGCTCATCATTTCGCAAATTGCTAGTGCTAACACTAGTGTCAATGTCTTATTAGTCATGTGACTGGTTTATTGTTTTTAATATTTATTAGGTGATCTACGTTACCAGTAACTTAGGTAAGTCAAGTTCTTATAGGTGGTTCAATAATATTTGCCAACTCTTTTAACACAATCATGCAACCGGTGGGAACTCTGTCTGCATTCGAGTCCACTCCCACCGGTTTTCTATCTATCTTATAATAATATATTCACTATATTTCCTCTTTTAGTTTTTTTTCTTCCCTAGTATAATATGCGAGTTTTTTTAATCTTTTATAACTATTCCCTGGATGAAGCGCCGTTAAGCAGAAGTAAAGGAAGCAAATGCAATGAATGGGTTAAGTAATTAGTTCATATTTCAGATTCTTGCTGAAGATATGTCGGAATTGTGGTAACGTTACACTATATTATAAATAAAAAAAGTTGAAAGTGATCATTGACCCTGCTCAAACTGACTAGACATGTTCCTGATTTCGTTGTGGACTTATTGTTTTGAAGCCATAGTTGGTAATGGAATATTCATTAGTAAGAGATGGGACGCAATTGAATATTGAATTATGATACTGAGTATCAGTCATAATTCGACATAACATTATTTATTAACCTTATAATTCACCTATATGCATCCTTTCCTTTTTCTCGAGGCAATAGGCGTCTTTGTGGTACCCCTTTATTAGTTTTGTTGATCATCTATGTTTCTGATGGTTCATATCAAAATAAAAATGAATTTTGGCGATTTATTTTTGGTCACATTGTTGTCAGCGTTTTTAGTAATAGTGTTAGCGGATAGTAACTTAACCCAATTTTCTGTCAGTGCCTTGCCGGCTTATGATAAGGGAAATTATTATGTAAATATACAACAAGATTCTGGGAACGACCTGGGAACATCCACTTCCATGGGAGATGAAAATTCAACAAGTGATAGTACAAACCAAAGTATGAGCGGTGTGACAGATGAAGGTACTACAAATAGTGGAGTGAGCAATGATACTGGAGAAAACAATGGTCCGCAAGGTACAAGTACAAACTCATTGGATGAGGGAACTACGACTAGTGAAGGGAGTAATGATACGGGAGGAGAAAATGTAAATCAGACTAGCGAATCATCATCATCTTCATCAGCCGAGTCACAATCAAACCAAAATGTTAGCCAGAATGTAGAATCTCAAAACCAGCTCCAAGCCAATCAAAGTACATCAGTTCAAAATGAGATTCAAAATAATCCTCAAGTAAACGTCAATAACACTAATACCCAAACTCAAGCTAACACACAAACAACTAACATTCAATTACAACAAAAGTTGGAAAGTGAAATTATAGAAAGGGAGGGTGAAAGGCCTATTCCGTTAGAAGAGCAAAATAGAATAGAAACTCACGATGTAATTGTGATTAAAGAGCACAAAGCACTGACAGGTCCAAATTGTAGAACGGGTGATGTTCTTAATGGCGCCTCAAATGAGAAAGATCTTAGGGTCTTGAGCAAATGTCAAGAAGCAACAGGGGTAGTAAAGCACACCAAAAAGATGGACGACGGTGATTACAAGTTTTTCTTGGACGTTGATAAGAAATATGATTTCCTTCTTAATGACAAGAATAGAGAAAAAACAGATGGATTTTTGGTAGTCGAAATAGTACCTAAGGACCAACACATACCGGGTGTATATCTTCCAAAGTCAGGTGACCAAGTCCACATATGGGGCGCATGGGTAACTGACAAACCAAAGGGATGGCACGAAATACACCCAGCTTGGAAAGTTGCCAAGCAATAATAATCGTGCAGAACCCCTTTTTTTCGGTTCTGTTCTGGTTTTTTCATTTAGATTTTATCTTAATACCAATACTATTCATCATCGCCTCTGCTTTATGAAATGACCGCCAACGCAGGGATTCGCTCCTATTTTTACAAATAATTTTTTCATTTAATTGGCCTCAATCCATTGTAATTCCAGAGCTTATTCCGCCGAAGGGACTAGATTAGGACCATTCCGATTAATTTATTGTGAATACAAATGGTTTCGTAACGTTTCCGGGTTGTCCATTCTCTGTAAGATAATAAACAGTAGCAGTCGCTGGAATTTTTCCAACCTTGATTGCTTGATAAATTGTTCCAGAAGCCGGACCGGCTACTGTAACCTCCTGCCCAGGGTTTAATTCGAATGGGGGTGATTTTGCAGTGCAACCTTGAGTATGTTTTATAACCACATTATTTGACATAAAGAATGCGGTTAAAGGTGAATCGCACTGCCCAGCAGGTAACAGTATCTTGTGTGGTGAATTATTAACTACTGTTGATAATACTTCAAATTTGCTACCGGTCTTTACATTTGTAGGCAAGGGATGAGTGTCTTTTAGGTCAACTGTAGAACCTGTCGCATTTGTGGTCGAATTGTTTTTGAAAGATTGGGAGTGCGCATATCGTTCTTGGTCCAATGAAAAGCTGAGGATAGCAATACTTATGAGTGTGAATGATAAGGCTATTTTAAAAACCTGTTTTAGTTTACAAGATTGCATGAAACAATATATTTACTGAACTATTTGTGCTTATCCCTGACAGATGACATAATTAACCAATGGAGAATGGAGATTGGATTTGTCAATCCAGGAGTCGGATTCTAGAAAAAATAAAATAAAGGTAATACAGATACTAGTTACCAGTATTAGCAACGTTATTATTATCATTCTTTAACGATATTTTGTTTGCGAAATAGTTTGCATCTTCAACGCAGTGAACTATTTCCCGATAGGTAAGACTTTTTCCTATCTCTGCTGCAAGGTGTATACAATCTTGCGTTTGTTTATCGGCCCCTTTATAGGCACCCGAGTCCCAGAACGCACTCAAAGGAAATTCCTCATTAATAATGACGTGATTTTTTAAGTCGTGTACCAAGTCATTGAGAGTGTCGTAGCTTCCAGGGCTCTTTGTGTTAGTATTAGTGGTCTGCAGATTATTAGCTTGGTGACCGCTAGATGACTGGGTATTATTGGAAGCTAGAGTATTACCGGTATTGGTAACCATATTAGAAGTCGTCGTAGCCTCTGAATTAGATTTAACATTTGAAGTTGACATACCAGCAGTGTAGGTATCCGTAGACATAGAGGACGCATTAAGACCACTTGCTTCCGGAGCATTTGTCAATGAGCGTATAGATGTATTACTGTTTTCTGGCAAACTAGACGAACCATAAATCGTTTCCACCGTGTCCTTTAAGATACCGAAGTACTTGGTGGGCACTAATTTGCCACTACTGTCGGAGGCCAAATTAAAACTCGTTGTATCTGCATCTCTGTAATCCCATTTCCAGAAAGCAGTGCCCCATACTCCTGCTTTCTTGAATGCCCCCAGTATCTGTGCCGCATTAGATTTTGTAAACTCACTCTGACCGGGGTTGATTTTGAATATTCCTCCATCCCTTGTCCTTACAACATTATTCCACTCCCCAATGTATAATGGGACTCCAGTTAGATCCCTGGTTTTCAAAAACAAGTCAAATCTTTGCTTCTGATATGCATCTCTATTGGGAACTCCATAGACACTTATCTTGAATGCGATATTTTCTTTATTTGAAGGCGCCATTTTTGCCAAGTTTTCTGGTGAAATATTAATGGGGCTATTCAGTTCAACTGGAATATTCATGCTGTAGACTATCGCTTTACTGGTGATATTTCTCAACTTTTCCGTAATGAAGCTATTAAATTGGCCTATCTTAGACCATTGATCTATTTTGTCAGCGTGAGGCTCGCTAAGAATCTCATACCCCAAGGTACTTGGATGATTATCGACTGTCAAGACTATTTTCTTAAGAAATTCTGACATTAGTGTCCAACCATCTTTTCCTTGATTATCTTTAACAGATCTGTTCCACCAGTCCGCCCAAAAGACTTGCGCTGCTTTATCGGCCGTATTACCGCCACCGCCCCTGGAATATTTTGAACTACCTTGAAACATAGACCATGGAAAACCTGTTCCTTTGTCTTCTAGCCATGAAGATGTGTGCCATTGATGATTGTCATAGATGACTTTCACTCCGTACTTATCTGCTGCATTGGCTACTGATTCTATTTCCTTCATGAAAGCCTTGGGATCCCTTTCGTAAGCCTCCCAATAAAACAGAAATCTAGCATGATCCAGACCCGCTCCGGAAATCTTTTTGAAGCTATCTTCAATGTAATTTGATGGAGCTTGTGGCGAGCCGTTGTCGTGTTGTTTCATATTGACAAAAGCTCCCTTCATGACAACGCCATTGATAGCTTGGTTACCAGTCGGTTGATTTGTCAATGCATACGAGTTTAAAGTAGCTGTAGTAAAGATGGCAATCAGAAGTGACAAAATTATTAAGCTACTTGTTAAAATCAAGGCAATAGGAATAAGAACTCGAATGATTTAATATGTATTACTGATTCGTTATTCACTAAAGATTTGAAAAGTCACAAGTACACTGGTTTTATTTGGAGCGTCCTCTTGATGGTTGGTTATAATGAAATATAAACACATTGTAATATCTCAATTCGGTGGACCAGAAAATCTCTTACTAGTTGAAGATGATCTTCGTGAACCAGGACCTAATGAAGTGCGTGTCAAGGCGCTCTCTGCAGGAGTATCGTTTGCGGACATTTTGATGAGACAGGGAGTTCATCCTGAATCATGGAATCTGGGGAGAACTCCGTTTACCCCGGGATGGGATATCGTTGGGGTTGTTGATAAATTAGGGAACAAAGTGTCATCATGGCATATAGGTCAGATTGTAACCGCTTTACCAGTAGTCGGAGGCTATTCAGAATACATATTTATGTCATCAAATGACTTGGTAGCAGTTCCCATTGGGCTTGATCCTGCTGACGTTGTAAGCTTGGTATTGAATTATGTCACTGCTTATCAGATGCTCCATCGTTGTGCCCACATAAAATCTGGCGAAAGCATATTAATCAATGGTGGTGCTGCTGGCGGAGTTGGTACAGCGCTACTCCAATTAGGGAAGCTAGTTAATCTCGATAAAATGTTTGGAACAGCATCAGCTGAAAAACATGGTATTGTATCTGATTTAGGTGGCATTCCAATTGATTACAAATCGGTAGACTTAGATCAGGAGATTATTAAACTCACAAGTCATAACGATAATGAACCAGGCGTAGACGCTGTATTTGATGGTATTGGAGGAAAATCGTTTAAATCCTCATACGAGATTCTTCGTAGTGGCGGTAGACTAGTGGCTTATGGAGGCACACCGACCGCAGATCTGGGCGATTGGTTGATGATGTTTACAATGAATGTGGTTTCTGACAAGAAAAAATTTATCTTGTATAGCATACAAACTTTAAAAAGATTAAACCCAGCTTGGTTCCATGAAGATTTAGTTTTATTATTGGATTTACTAAAACAAGGAAAGATAAAACCTATCATTGGAGCGAAAATGCCTCTAGACGATGCCGCCAAGGCTCATGAATTACTAGCCAACGGCTCCGTCAAAGGTAAGATTGTGTTGATTTGTAACGATTGATAAATAAGAAAATTGGGGACGTTTTGACTGAGTATTACTATTCAGTAACCACTATATCTTTGGCTTCTGCCTTGAACCCTATTTTTGCATGTGTTCCATCACAGTATGGTTTACTTTTCGATCCTCCACACCTACACATGGCTGCAAAAACTACGCCGTCTACAGTGACCATTTCAGGACCATTTTCTGCACACTTAATCTCAACTCTAGCCATAACAGCTTTTGTTTTTTCGACTATATAAGTGATCCCATAGGATGTAAATTGAATTCAGGTAATCCGAATACATTCTATTTCTAAGTCTTAAATAACTAACTTACATAGATAATGAAGATAAAATTTCTAGATATATTACTTTATGTACAAGTAATTACTTTTTTTATCGTACCCTAGGTCAGCCATGGTTAAAACCGTAAAATTACCGTCATGCAAATATTTCATCTCCTTATTGAATAAATCCAAGTTTGTACTGTAATCAATCTCTTGATCACCTGCTTGATGATATATGATTATAGGAATTGCCATTATTGTCCCATTTTTATTATATTTAGTTTGGCTGTTTACTACTTCAACAAACCTATTATACAAAGCAGGATCGTCAAATGAATTTACTTTTCTAGACAGGTCATGACTCCAGCCTCTTATTGAATATTGATTGGCATAATTTAGGTTACCAGTTTTGGTAAATGTACTGCAATCAGTCTGATGTGATTTATGTATCCAGCCATCACAGTGTAAAAAAGTGACCGGGCTACTTGCAGTTCTAGCCAAATCATAGTATTTGGACACTACCTTCACGACAGTTTTATTATCCCACCCTTGATCGAATGGATAAGCAAAACTTGTTGCTCTTATCCCATGTTCCTGAAGACACGCCTTTGACTCCCCTATCTGAAATTCCAAACTCTTTTTTGATGAATCACTTAGGTTACGGTGATTCATGGTGTGAGATTCAATGTCATAACCTTCTGCAGAGAGTTGTTTCACTTCACTCCAATTCATATAACCCGGTTTATTTCCGAGATAGTTGCAAACTACATAGAAAGTGGCCTTAAATCCATATTTGTCAAGAATTGGTTTTGCTTGAGTAAACTGTGTTTTGCGACCATCGTCAAAGTTTAAAATTACTACCTTATGATTTGGAATACTTTCTGACAAAGATTGTGCGTGTAATTTATGTTCAAGGTCAAATTGTTTAATACCAAGGAATAACAGAAAGCCAATTAAAATTAATAGGACAACATTAATTCGAATTAAAACTGACTTCTGTTCGCTTCTCAAGAATCAAACATACAAAGCCTGAACGGATAATATATAGATATGGTTGATTGCTTGACAACCTAATTCACTTTGGTCTCTTGTAAAGTAATAATTCAAAATAAGCCTTTAGAATAATCTTATTGTAGGATAAATAATTTAGTCAAAAAAATCTTCATCAATCTCTTTTAAAGGATTTATTTCTTAGTATTTATAATAATTTCTGACATACGAATTAGCTCAATTTCTCATCTACGCAAAGATAAAACTAAATTTCCGCAACTTAATATATGATCATGGATAGAATTGATTAATGAGCTTTCAAAATATGTCCATGTGGAAGTTAGCGATAATTTTCATTGTTGCTGGCGCAGTTATAATATTTGCATTATTGGGTTCATCTGCAAAAAATTTGTTTTCCAAAAGTGTGTCAGAGGATGTCTCGGTCAAAATGAAGAAAGATGGTGATTGCGTTGTAGAACCTTCAGACCAAGTCCCAAGGGTGATCTCAAATTGTAGTTATGCTGTTGGAGATAACCTGTCGATAACGTACAAGCCTCAGCAGCCCACCGTTGAAAAACATGTGCTGATAAATTCTACAACCCCTTAAATGTTCCTATCATTGGATACAGTGGAACAATTTCAGTAAAATGTCAAGATAACTTATTTGGTGTAACTAGTAGAAGACAACTTTAAATGAAATAAATCATCAAGTAAGTTAACTTAGTGAAGCGTCCAAATATTTTGTCTATATTTTGTCTATATTTTGTCTTTTTTTCCACAGAAATGTATTTAATTTCCGATCTAGAACCAGCTAAATTATTGTTAAAAGGTTTTGACCAATGCGAAAGTCAATTCCACTAGTCCTCCTGCTAGTACTCTAAATTTACGAAAATGTGAATTTATCTCAAAATGTATAATTTATTCAGACGGAAACCGATCTTGGATTTCACAATTGAAAAGGTAACTCTATCAGTGCGGCCCCAAACGACATTAATCCTTTGAACTGTCACCTATTGTTTTATTTTGATTACAAATTACTAAAATTTGGTACTTGTTATATAATACCTGTGATGATAATAACTATTGATTAATAGAACTTTACCCGTGATCCGCGGAACTCTAGCGTGTGTAACCATAAATACATCCGTAAGCTAATCATGACTCAGGAGGGCTTCCTTGGTTTCTGCTTTTGGTTTTTCAACATTTTTGTTGGCCATATCATACTTCATAACAATATTTCGCAAGAGATTCAAACGAAAAAAGACATAGATACAACTATTCATACATTGTAGAATTCTAGATAATGGTTAGAATTAGGCTTACATACTAAGCCAATAAATATTTGAGTAGTATGGAATGATGATATGGCAGGTGATTGCGATACTTGAAAGTCCTATTGATTGCAGGTGGCAGTGGTAGCAGGGCCAAGCCTTTTTCTCAGTATACTCCAAAACCTATGATCTCTCTGGATGGGCGGCCAATCATAGATCGTATAATAAGGTACCTTGCGAAGTTTCCTGAGGTAGAGCGTTTCATTATTGTGTGTGAATTCGATGACCATGGAAAACAGATTATTAATTATTTTGAGGGTAAAGACAAGATCATAGGTAAGAAAATTGTATTTGTAGAAGACAAAAAAAATGGGACTGGAGGTGCAATATTGAATGCTGAAGCAGAGATCGCAAGGGATGAGTCATTTATTGTATGGTTTGCTGATAATATTTGTGCACTGGATGTGAGCAGCTTTATCAAACAATACAAATTTTTGGAGGATAGTCAAAAAAAACGTGGAAAAGGCATAATCGGAATGGTTGTGACAAGGGATTATCGGAGAGAAGAAACTGGTAGGATTATATGCGATCCCAATGAAACTAACAGAATTGTAGAATTTACCGAAAAACCATTTGCAAAACTAGATCTTCCCGAGACACTCGGAATATATATTTTTGGTAATACTTTGTTCTCATACATACATAAGCATACAAGTGGTTCACTAATTGGTAGCAGTATAGATCTGTCTTTTGATATCCTTGCCAAGTTACCATCACTTGGTTATGGATTATATTCCTATCCTATTTCCAAAAACGTTGATTGGATTGACGTAGAATCTCCGGTTTATGCAGAAAGAAACAAAGAACTAGTAAAGAAGGTACTTACACAAATGGAGATAAAGGAGTAACAGCAAAATTGAATGCCTCTCTGGTTGTTTAAAAAGATTGAAAGATGTTTGGGAAAAGCTCTCTAATTTAAAGTAGTTATATTAAAAAAGAGAACTAGCTAGGTTTCATATTATTCTGTACATGAATATTTATTGGCCAGATATCTCAATTATTCCTTTCATAGTATCTGGGTGATACTCACAGTGATATTCAAGCGTGCCAGTTAAATTACCAGGTAAGGTTAATTTTCCAGTCTTGCCAGGTGCCATCTCATTGCTTTTCACAATCTCAGTACCATTTGATCCAATTATTAATTCATGCTTGGTATCAGTAGGATTCTTTATCTTGATAATATAATCGGTGTTTGCATTTAAGTGCAACGTAGGATTTATTGCCTTGCTAGTGTTCTGCCACCTATAGGTTTCATTCTTTAGTTCTAATGCATTTAAAGAGATAGAAGTAGTGTTACCAGAAGAAGAGCCAGTAGAAGTAGAACTAGCTTTCTCGGATGAACTGCTCTTTTTTGCAGATAGAGTTTGGGTAAGGTAGTGTGATGAGTAACTCATGCCTATCAGTAGTACTGATATTATCATGCATAAAGTCAAGATCTTTTTGTTATAATGAAGGTAACCCATACTGTAGTAGTTATTACAGTATTATATTAACTTAGAGACAAATCCCATTCTTGGAACCCGTAAATGGAATCCAGGCTCATCTACTATTTGGATTACGGGAAAAAGACTAAAGTCAAGGCTGAACTTTATTCATATTTTGGAATTTCTTATGGAAGAATACCGTTGTGTAATTATAGGAAGTAGTACGTTGCCTATTTTATTTTTAGTCTTCTGTTGTGTGTAGCTGGATATGACGTCACTGTAGTCAGGTAAGATATTATGTTTGTGTATAACTTCATCTGTTCTAAAACATTTGCAACAAATCCAAGATATGTGTTCTTCACATATATCACAGACTAAAGTAGGTTCCAAATGAGTACCACACGCTCTGCAGGAACGGTTATAATACATATCCGAAGCCAGTCCACTTGATAAGGCAGTGTGAAGAGTAACTCATACCTATAAGTAGTATCGATATTGTGCTTGATTTAAAGATCTTTTTGTTTAAGTGATGTGTATACATCACATCATATCTATACTAGTTTTTTTATTAACATAGAGACAAATTCCACATTTGGGTTCCCCAAGTGGAACCCAGATGTGGATCCCACAATATGGTATTGAGCAAAATATCTATATGTAGAGTGTGAGTCTAAGATATTAATTAAGTTGTTTGATGGAAACTTACTTCATTTAGCAAGCGGTCTTATCATGTTTGCAGCTGCCATTGTTCCGGTTTACCTCAGTTTAAAATTAAGGAGTAATCTTAGAATTCTTACAGTTTTACTATCACTTTTCATTTTCATTCACGGATTATATCATTTCGCATATTTTGCAGGTCAGGAAATATTGGGAGAGGGACTCTTTAGAACCGTTTCTATTATTATTTTAATAATTTTTGGTGTTGCATTTATCTATATTGAGGGATCCAAAAAGGAGAAAGTAATAGTATGACATTGTCGCCAGTTTTGGCTCTTGCGAGTAATCTTACACTTTATTTATTATTTGTAGCACTGGGAATTTTTGTGTGGTTGGCTGCGCGTTCACCTGGTGTCAATTCTTTCAGGTTTCAAATTTCCATCTTCCTTTTGATATGGATTGGCGGAGAATTCATGAGTACTTTATATGAGTCTGGATTATTCGGTTTCCGCTTTGAGCTACATGATCTTGGTATGCAGATACATCTAGTCTCTATGATACTTTTTGGATTAATTATGTTTGTGAGATTTTACTACTCCTATAGATCGGGCCATAAAATCGTAGAAAGCATTGCTTCAGTCCTCAAGTAGTTTTTTGGCAGGCTAGTCACTCAGCTATATCCTTAAGACTTTATGTTCATAAAGAGAAAAATCTTTCAGTGAGCTTGTTAACAGGATCAATGTTTTGCTCCGCTTCTATTATTATCTTGATGTTTTCGTATTTTACGACTATGGATCTGAAGACACTATGAAACAGGCTGTATTTCTTTCCTTCATCAGTTATACATATTCTGTCAACTACGAGAAGGTCTTGCTCTACCAGCCATTTAATTTTTCTATAAGCGGTAGTATGGGGCATCTTGGTCTCCATGATGATATCATAGACTGATTTGGACTGGTCCATTGTTGAATTGATAATGCTAACCATCTCAGGATCGGCCAGAGCAGTTAAGATTGCTTTCTTGATTTTCTGACCTTCTAGTTGCATTTCTATCCACCTGCTGAATTTAGTGATTGATATAATATCGATCTGGTTACTTTGTGTCTGAGGCTCCTAATGCAGTGTATGAAAGCTGTGTGCATTCCAGCAAATACCGATGCCTCTTTTGCTACTTGCCTAGTTCTCGAATGAATCTTATGCATGTACCCTGTGTCATTAGTCCTCAAATCACCTGCAGCGTGTGTGCTAGCAGTTTGAAAGAATGAATTTTCCATCACGTCGTCATAGAGATAGGTAAACACCTCTGTCATGTAATCCCCTAGTTTCATTACCATGACCTCAAATTTTGTCATAATTTGCAAGTTACTTACCTTTATTCTTTAGGTATAATTAAGTAAGTATATAAATTGTTAAGTGATAAAATGGTAAGTAGGTTCGGGAGTAGGCGAGTTTGATAGCAAATAATATTTTGATCGAGGAGCAATTGAGTTAAATTGGATCAAAAAGAAGCGCAAAAATTGGTTTCGATGACTACTAGATGTCCAGTGGACTGTACATTTAACTTGATAGGTAAAAAATTTACTATTCATATTCTAAGAAATATCATTATTTTGGGACATACAAGATTTAATCAATTCGAAACTATAGAAGGTATTAATTCCAAGACTCTCGCCATTCGCCTTAAAGAGATGTTAGAAAATGATCTAATAGAAAGAAAGGTCTATCCAGGTATCCCAACAAGGGTTGAGTATTCAGTAACAGAGAAGGGAAAATCAGTGCTTCCAATTCTTGAGCAAATGCTTGCGTTCTCAATGAAATATGCACCGGAAGAGGTCTTTGCAGACGGTAAGCCAAGAAGCTTCAAGGATGTGCTGGGACGAAATACGGAACGTATGCCATAAGTTCAAATTCGAATAAAGCAAAATCCATTCTCACAAAATTCCATAGGATGTACATTGAAGAAATGGCACTAAATTGATGAGAAGCTCCAAAGTTCTAATAACTCAAGCTGGCAGTTTATTGGTCGGATCGGAGTCAGACAACTACAAACAAGTCATGAGAATAACCAAACCAAAGGATAATTTGCCATTCAAGTTACTATTAGTTAATATCGACACTTCTTAACGTTAATCAATTGTTGGTAAGATAGTAAGTATGAAAAACCTCTAATTTTATGTTTTTTTGATATTAATATGTCCGTCAACGCCAGATTTCATTTTGTTAAATAATCTTACTGCATCTATTAATTGCCAGATCCAAAAACCACCTCCTAAAATCACACCAAATACCAAACTAAACGGAAATGGAACGAACAAAGCTACACCAAGCCATATGGCTACTCTAGCTATCAATATTATTATGCCGCGTTTTTTATAGCCTAGATAGATATGTCCAACACCTGCAATTACGACCGCAAAAATAATCGTTAATGCTAAACTTTTTGCCAATTACATTATAACCTCACTAGTGATAGTGTAGCTTTTAATTTTAATTTTATCATATTTCAATATATACTCCGTCTTTTTATTCATTTTAATTATCGTTCATCACATTTAAATAAAATTATATCACAAAAAATAGCTTATTTTCTTAATATAGTAACATTATTTTTATTTAGATTGAAATCTATTTCACTAGAAATATAGCTCTACACTCTTAGATTGCTAGCGTAATCGGTTCACCTGAACCCAACTCGAATTATTTAGTTGGTAACACAACTTTATCGGCAGTAATTATTTTTCCACTATTTAACTCTACAAGAATCGGATCCAAAGTAATTATGATTACATTAGTGTTCATAAAAGAATATCCAAAGTATGAAGGAATGTTCCTGCTCTACTAATGACCTGACAATTTATCAATCCCCAGAAAGTCAATCTATAAATTTTACAAGCTCAGAATTTAACTTGTCTCTCCTCATAGTAGAAACCATGTCCAGCCTTCTCAATAGAAACTAGCCGTAATCCCTTAATACCATCATGCATTGGATTTAACCCTTAAGTTCGAAAATGTTAACAGCATTGAAAGGCGTGCTATTGCATTAGCAGAAGAGGAAGGCTTTATAACCGGACACTTCTTGCTTCACAAGGTTAAGGATTATTAATATATACACTATCAAGCATTAATTATAAAATTAATGTTACTTATTCAAGATGATATCGAAGAGCCAATAACACTTAATGCCAGTAACACTTATCCTTATCCGTCTGAATTTGATTCATGGAATAATAAATCAAACGTAAATCGAAATGCAGATACGCACGGATTTTATTAATCTTATAAGGCAGATGCAAAGAATACGGTAAGTAAGAGCAAAAAAACAGCTATTATTATTTTCATCATGTTAGCAATCCTAGTTGTACTTTCTATATATATTATAAGACCTGAGTCTTTATTTCCTAAAATTAAAAAGTTTGACAGATTTGGAATAGTGGAGATTTATCCCACCAAGGTTGGAGGAAGAGAATGGTTTATCGATATGGACAATCCCACAAAGGATGGGCTATTCAATCCTCAATCCAACATAACAAGACAGGCTGATGGTTCATGGCAAATTAGTGGCAGACAAAATTTAGGAAAATATAACAATGAGGTAAGAATGGATGTTAATACCCCTACAGGAGAACATGAGTGGAAGAATGTGGAAATGACTGGATATGCTAGAGTAATACATGCAAATCCACCATTTGATTCACTTGTATGGTATGCTAGAGGAGGAAGGCACGATAGCCTGGTACCATGTGAAGGTACGTCCCTTAAAGGAAGAATAACGGTTAATGGTACCGCATCTTGGATAAAAGAAATATGGCATATAGGTGGATACACTAATGAGAGAGATAGGGTGCAAGCTACAGACTCAATAATAGGTAGGTGGATAGGATGGAAAGTTGTAATGTATAATATTGATAATAACAAGGCAGTGAAAATGGAATCCTATCTAGACGACAAAGGTAACAACAGATGGATAAAAGTCACAGATTTGATAGATAACGGAGGATGGTATTCCAATTATCCAGATTCTGTATTTTACAGTGCAAACTGCGGTAAACCCAAGGACTATATTATCACAAATGGAGGACCCATAGCTACATTTAGATCCGACAACATGGTTTGGGACTTTAAGGACATGAGTGTTAGAGAAATTCAAGACCAAAAATGATTACTAAAACACCATTCTGTGAGGTAACTTTACCATTGGCACCGATTCGACCAATGCATCAATATCCATGAACATGGTTAATTCACACTAAATATGTACTAGTTTGAAATCTTACTACAATTGGCAAGATGAAAAAAATTGAAACCTTTACAATTTACGCATTATGACAGGAAAGCTTCGTTCGGGAAAAGCTTACATAGGAGTTTACTATTTGCAGGATTCTTATATGAACATGTATTTCATGCAGTAATAACGAATAAGAATCTCTGCCTCAAGATCGCATTAGTTATTTTTATGATAAATTTTATTTTTATTTCTGCCGGTTCAAACAATATCACTTTAATAAATAAGGCATTTGGAGATCAGGGGCGAGACCAAAACCATTCTGGAGAAAGAGTTGTCTTTACTTCCGAAGATGGTGTGTTACTAGTTGGTAGTTATTATAAGCCAAGAATAGGGACCAGCATTTCCACACCTTCAGTGATTTTACTACATATGCTAGGAATGGATAGGAGCACATGGGATAAATTTGCACAAAAACTTACTCAAAATGGTTATGCTGTCCTCTCTGTTGATTTAAGGGGTCATGGAGAGAGCATCAAACAGGCTAACCACACAATTTCCTATCAATCATTTATGCCAAAAAATTTTAAAAATATGACACTTGACGTAAAGGCGGCAAAAAAATACTTGATCGAAGGAAGGAAAGCAAATCCAAACCAGATATCTATAATAGGAGCAAGCATTGGAGCCAATTTAGCTTTGAATTATGCAGCATCCGATCACTCTATTAAATCAGTAATATTACTCTCACCAGGACTTAATTACAGGGGAATATCTACACTGGATGCGATAATGAAGTATAAGAATCCGATCTACATTGTAACAGCAGAAGATGACTCAGAGTCAGCCAAAGATTCTAAAATATTGTGTGAAAAGATAACCTGTGCTGAAAACCTAAAGATATTTGAAAATACAAATGTTCATGGAACGGACATGCTGTCAGACAAAATGGTCGGATCCAAACTACAGAATATAATATTATCCTGGCTAGATTCGACCTTTGAACCCAGAGATTAGATCTGATAACTCAATACAGTAAGTAGTGATAGATACTAATTTCAAAATTTAATGTTTGAAATACTATCGCGAGTTTCGATTTGCATCTATTCTGCTAACTTGTAAGCTGCAAGTTTGTTGTCCTTCATCAGAGGTATTATAACTGTGCTTTGGCTTGGTATAAATCCAATGTCAGCAGCCCCTTGTGTGTGTAAATCTATCAAAGTTCCATATCCTGTTCCATCAGCGTTAACTAAGTATAATTTTCCCGCGGGATTGTCAGTAACATAGTAACGCTCACCCGTAGGATCAGATTCTATTCCATCAAGACCGCCAAATGGAGAGGTCGTTCCTTCCTTACCCAAAGGAGTTATTGTTTTGTTTTTTAAATCAACAATTTCTATACCAGCTCCAGGTTTAGTAAACTTTCCTAATGAAGCAACAATTAGTTTATTTTTACTTTCGTCAACATGCAAACCATTAGGACCGTTTAATTGAGCGCTTTGTAACCAAGGTTGTAATGTAGATGTAATATTATTGCCATCTAGCTTGTAGATAGTATTGGTAATTGTATCGGACACATAGATATTTCCCTGCTTATCTGAAACAACATCATTAAGAAAGGCACTTCCTGGTGCATTGAAGCGTTTAATTATTTTTCCAGTGTTAATATCAATCTCGACCAGATCTGTCAGATCTGAAACAAACAATCTATTGTTATTATTAGAAAGAGCTATGCCCTTTGGTCCATTCAATCCTGTTACCCAATTTAATTCAATTATGCTCCCATTAGCAGGCGAAACCTTAGAGATGAATCCATTTTGATCTTTTTCAGTTGGTTTACCGTTTACATTAGAAACAAATAAGACATTCAGCTTAGGTGAATAAGCTACTGATTCTGGGTTCTTCAAGTCATTTGCTGTTTCCCATAGTTTGTTAATCTTTGCAAGCTCTACTTGTTTTTGCGCTTGTGCTTGATTATTATTGTTATACAAATTAATGCTATTTCCGCTGAATAATACTATTCCTGATATTGCTACTACAAACAAAGAAGTCAAAACTAATGATTTTTGTGAAAACCTTCTATTATTTCTAATCAATATCCAAACATCACTAAACATAACTAATAAACCTTGACTAGACATTATATACCGGTTTGGACCGCAGTGTTATGGATATAATAACATATGAAAAATGTAATCGAATTTCCACCAGGTCCAACTTATATATTGCCGTACAGATTGATTCGGAAATTTTTGCATGAACCTCTTAAATTATTAATCGATATATCCCATACTTATGGTGACATAGCCCATTTTAAATTTGGAAGTCAAAATGTCTATTTCCTAAATAATCCTGATTACATAGAGGATGTATTAGTTACTAATTATAGGAAATTTATCAAAAGTAGGGGATTGCAGGTATCGAAGCGGCTCTTGGGTAACGGATTGGTTACCAGTGAGGGGGAATATCATGACCTGCAACGACATTTGATACAACCGACATTCTATCCCAAACGAATCAAAACTTATTCGGATATGATGATAAAGCAAGCGAATGATATGTGTAATAGCTGGCATGATGGTGCAATATTAGATATTCATAAGGAGATGACAAAGCTTACACTAGCAATTATTTGTAAGACAGTATTAGGTTATGACATAGACCCAGAACATGACGAAGTAGGTGATGCTCTATTGACTTGTATGAAATATTTTAACCGTCTTTTAATGCCATTTGGTGAATTGATTGAAAAAATACCGCTCTTACCTATCAACAAAGGATTTCAGAAAGCCAAAAANGACTTGGATTCAATTGTATATAGNATAATTANAGAGCATAGAAAGAAACTGGATAAAGNAGATGATANAGAAAGTCATGATGATTTATTATTAACACTTTTGCAAGCACAAGACGAGGAGGCCNGAATCGGAAGAATGACTGATGAGCAGTTAAGAGATGAAGTAATGACCATATTTTTGGCCGGACATGAAACAACTGCAAATGCACTAACGTGGACATACTATCTGCTGTCGGAAAACCCGTTAATTGAAACAAGACTACAAGAAGAGCTTTATTCGACTTTTGGTAACAGTAGAACACCAATCACGGTAGATGATGTACCAAAATTACAGTATACAGAAAAGATCCTGACGGAGTCTATGCGACTCTTTCCACCAGCATGGGCTTTAGGCCGGCAAGCTATTGACGATTACAAAGTAGGAGGATATAGTGTACCCAAAGGATCAATAATTTTAATGAGTCAATATGTAATGCATCGCGATCCTCGATATTTTCCTGAACCCGATCGTTTTTATCCCGATCGTTGGACAGAAGAATTCAAAAAACAATTACCTAGGTTCAGTTACTTTCCTTTTGGTGGTGGCATTAGAGGATGTATAGGAGAGCCATTCGCATGGTTGGAAGGAATTCTCCTTATTGCCACAATATGCAGGCAATGGAGGTTGAAACATGTACCATCTCATAAAGTTGAATTAAAACCGTTAATCACATTGCGACCAAAGTATGGAATGCATATGAAAATATCAAAAATATAATAGATGTCAATGGAAATGCATCTATATCTTTTTTTAATTAAAATACCAACCTATGATAATTTTTGTAGAAAGATTATTTTGGCACATAGTTATAGTATTGGTTATGGTTTGGATTAATGAACCACAATTAGTTCAAATACGTATTCAAAAAGCATTGTAAAGAGAAATGGTTGATACAGATTTGTATTGCATACCACCTAACCCGAATATTATTGATACCATAATTAGTAAATAGACACAGGACTCAAATTTTAAAAGTTAAAGATTGCTTTTATTATCTACTCTTTCTTCTTTCAAAGTAGTCCATAAAATGTCTAATGATGTAGATAATCGCAAATGTTCCTCCAATAGATAGAGCAATAATAGATATTATCCAAATTAGATCACTCTTCATAATATTATACTATTATACTACCAAGGAATTAAAGAAACTTATTTGTTAGCTAATACATCTCTTATTCACCAGACTATCCATATTATATTTCTAATTTTTTTACAAATATGAAATGGTGCATGGGAAGCAGGATTCGAAATCATTAGGCACACTTGGGGTTTCATCTCTAAAATAATTGGCTCTTAGTCTTCGGGGATGAGACATTGAAAGGAGATTATTTGTGTTGACCCCTATTCTTGCTCTAACTAGAACTTGATTCGGGCAATTCTTCTAAGGCTTAGCCAAAGTATCGGAGCACCAAAGGCAACCATGGAATAAGCCAAAGTTGCAATTGAATATTCTAATTTAAGCAGAATCAAAAATCCAATGGCCCAAAATACCATAAAAGCTCCGGGAATTTGTACTCTTCTCGTGTAGACAGCTGATTGTATCAGCTGTTCTTTCGTGGGTTCATCATCCTGATAGAATGGTTTGATTAGATATGTTGCCGACAATAAGTACAAGAACAGTGAGATGATTAGCAAAATAACTGCAATTCCTTCAAAGTAATAATCGAACCACTCTTTCTCAGTATTTGGCTTGGGTTCTGTAAGATATAATATTAGCAAAATGGCGGTTATCCCGATGAACCAACTTGTGGTAATCGTCTGTCTTTCATTTGCAATTTTCCACCCACTCATTATTATTCTCCATCCGCTTGCAAGAGCAAAGTTTTCTGTGCATCCTTTATTCCCTGATTGAACAAAGTTGTTATAGTATCTAAAGAAAAATCACACCATTTATTCGCAATATCATCTCTATCAACACTACGTTCTATCCTTATTACTTTAGTTATATCAAACCTCTTTTCTACAAGATCGCGATATTTTCTCCGTAGCCCAGTACGATGACTACTTTTTGATGGCGTGTTTAAAATCGCATCTATCTCTTCCTGAGTTGCACCTTTGCCTTCTGCTAGTTGCATGAAAGCTTTTACGAAATTATAATAATCTGATACGATATTTGCAATTTTCTCATCGTATGGTGTCTTGTCTAGATAGGTCAATTCATTCTTTCTATTTCTCACACCATCCAAATCTAAAGGGACTGGACGACCGTGGAGTGAAGGCCATACATCAATTATATAAACTTCCAAGTTAGGAATATCATCGCTACGCCACTCTACATACTTCCAATAATCTCGATGTGATTGAATTAATTCTCTTAATGGTGTATTATTTAGAATACCACCATCCCAAAATCTAATGTAATTATTAAGATCATTCTCCCGTATAGCTATTGATTTTTCTTCAGTCTTCGTATAATCATAATCTTTCGGGACTAGAGTATAATCATAATGTTCCGGCACAGAAGCACTCGCCATTATATGTTCGATCATGATTCCTTTATCGTATTTTATTATACGTTCATACGTACCTTTCTTATCATTAAATCCAGGTTTAAAGTCGCCATATTCCGATCTTCTGGCACTGTTGTCTCTTTCTTTTACATAGCTATCAAAGGATACTGTTTCGCCTTCCTCAACATCCACACTTGTTGCAATAAGTCTTGGTTCCTTTTTGTCAAAACTTGTTGCAATCGGGAAATTTATAGATTTGTTTATTGTTTCTTTTAATCTGGAGTTGTCATAGCGATACCAAATGTTAGGAAAAATAAAATTATCAAAGAATTTGCAATCAATATTCGGTGATATGTGCGGCAAAAATATATCCGGCGTACCTTTTATTATAAATTCTTTTGACGAATAATATCTTCTTGCAGCTTCTCCGGTAGCAATATCGGAATTGGCTTTATTTAACATATCCCATGCACAAGTCCACCATTTTTGATACCAACAAAAAGGCCACCATGTACTTAAGTTGATATTTGAGGCTAATCGAGATTTCCAAAATTCTTCAAGCCCTTCCGCAGAACCTTCCCAACTTTCCCTAACATTTCTGTTTTCTTCTTTCCTCTTTTTTATTACATGACTTACCAAAAATGCAGCATTTATAGCACCTATGGAAGTGCCGGCTAGTATATCAAAAATGTTGTCGTTTTGTTTTATTCCAGTTCTATTGTTTATCCAATCGTATAATACTCTAAAAACTCCTGCTTCATATGCACCAAGTGCTCCCCCTCCTTGAAGAACCAAAGCTCTTTGTGTGTTATTTTTGGACATTGTAATGCGCTATAAAATTATGTCATTTTTGAACGATAGTTTTTCGCAAAGAGTTGTTCCATGTGTATGCCATTGAGTATCGTTCGCCACCTTTGCACTATCTTCGACTCCATGAGACATCACAGCAAATAAGCCCTTACCGGTTACAAAGGCATATGCGTATATTTGATTTGCATTTTGTGGTTTAGATCTTCCAGCCTCCCTCGACAGTCAACATGGGTTTCCATCCTTGAACCAGAACCTTTTATCTCGAAATCAGCTTCATTGAGTTTGCTTTGTGCTAATGTAGTGCTTGACCGGACAATTGGAACAGTTCTTATCGCAAGTAATGTTGCTATTGTTAGAGTCAATATTTTTTTTACATTAACAGAATTTCTCATGTGCAAAGCTTAGCTATAAATCTACTATATGAAATTTGCTTATTCTTCGATCACTTATTCTGCAATAAGCGATGCATATATCATTTTGCATCTATTAAGACAGTCAATAGATAAGTACAGAATAGAGGAATGACAAAGTTGACACTGAAACTGTCGACCACCTTAGGACATACTTATGTCATATCCTATTCTTTAATTGCTGTCATATCCAAGTTGCCATAAATACTCAAATTATGCATCACACTATCCGTATTATATTTCTATTTTTTAAATTTCGTCAAGATATGGAAAATTGGCAGAACTAATTATCTTCTATTTATGAGATCATAAATGCGGCGTGACTATTTGAGATATCATTAAAAATAATCGATAATAGTTTAATTTAACTCAAATTAAGATTCTCTTTCAACTAATCGAATGTTCGACAAAAAGATCCGCATATAAAAGGCATCATTAGATTAATCCACGTACCAATGGAAGACAAATCTATCCTACTAAATAATAATATTAAAATGAGATACTTGGAATCAATACACGGAAATAGGGTTACTAATAAACACGTCTTGTTTATACATGGTCTTGGTTCGTCGGCCGATAGATGGTTAGATATTCCCGACGCGTTATCAATGTATTATCACACAATAGCTATTGATCTAATAGGCTTTGGAGGAAGTGACAAGCCAACAGACGTTAATTACACCATCGAAAAATTCTCAGAATTCATCCTAGAATTTATTGAGAAAATTGGGATTAGTGGTGATGATAAAAAAATTACACTAGTAGGGCATTCACTAGGAGGATACATAGCTGTTGAATTTGCTATAAGAAATATGGCACTGATAGAAAAACTTGTGTTATTAGATTCTTCAGGCTTTCTGAAAGAGCCAACTCCTCTACTTGAGCAATATCTTAATGCTGCTAATTATCCTACATATGACAACGTGAGGAGTGTATTTGAACAACTGGTATCTCAGCCCTGGAAGGTCTTACCAGTTGTTGTAAACACCTTTATAACATGGATTAGCTCACCTGGAGCAAAATATCCTTTTTTGTCAGCTTACCAAAATAGTACTACGACGCAAATTGACTTATCAAGATTAAAGTCGATTCAAGATATTCCTACATTGATAATATGGGGCAGAAACGATAATTTGATACCAATAGAGCATAGCAAGCCGTTCAAGCAGGTATTTAAGAATTACAAACTGAAAATGATAGAAGATGCTGGGCATGCCCCCTTCATTGAGAAACCCGCTATAATATGCGAATTATTGCATTCATTTCTATCAGAAAAAAATTGATATGTGTATGAATCATCTAACTGAAGATTATATTGTCTAATAATTTATCTTAGGAAATGCCGTTAATAAAAGGTACGAGCAGCAAAGACACTATGTTAAATATCTCAGTATCCAGATTTAGATGGCGCAATAGAATTAATATCGTAGGCTATATGATGAAAGAGTATATCTAGTCTGTAAAATAGTAATGAAACACAATTTCGTACAAAATTCTGGATCCATTGTCAGTTACTACAAAACTTTTAAGATATTTATAATGAGGTGTGTAATGCTTACTGGGAGATAGTGTACAATGGTAATTGAAATCGGTGCTATTTTGCAGGATTTTACGATAATCATGATTGTTGCATCTATAATGGCAATGATTTCATACAAACTCAAGCAACCAATGGTAATAGGATATATCATCGCAGGCATGATAATCGGACCTTATACTCCACCTTTCAGTCTGATAAGTAATTTTGATGTTCTCAATCTGTTTGCTGAGATAGGCGTTATTTTACTCTTGTTTGTAGTTGGTATGGAGTTCCCTATAGAAAAATTAAGGAGGATCGGAAAAAAGGCATTGGTCATAGCGTTCAGCGAGGCGTTAGGTACATTTACAGCGGGGTATTTGGTATGTCAAGCCGCAAATTACTCGCTCGCTGATAGTCTCTTTCTGGCGTTGGCCATTTCAGTAACAAGTACTGTAATTGTAATGCGCATTTTGGATGAACTTGGAATGATTAAAGAAGAAGCCTCAGTAATAATATTGGGTGTTGCTGTAATTGAAGACATTATAATCATATCTATGCTAGCAGTACTACAATCGGTTTCGTCCACTGGCCAATTATCCAGCATTGAGTTAATCATATCCATTGGTTCAGTCCTTGCATTTATTGGGGGAGTTTTATTCATAGGTTCAAAGACAGTACCAAAGTTAGTAAATCTAATTGGTAAAGCCAATCAACATGATGTTCTGGTTGTTGCGATCCTTGGTGTCGCATTTGGCTTATCATATCTAGCATATGAGATCGGAATATCTGTGGCTACGGGAGCGTTCTTCGCGGGGGTATTGATTGCAGAGTCAAAAGTTCACTCCGTTACCCGTGTGTTAGCTACACCGCTTAAGGACATGTTTGGAGCAATATTTTTTGTCTCCATAGGTGCTTTAATGGATATTACAAAAATACCTAGTCTTATTTTGCCAGCCCTTCTACTCATAGGGATATCAATAGGAGCAAAATTTTTCACTGTATACCTGTCTGCAAGATCTCAAGGATATAATACCAAAGCGTCGTTAAAGGCTGCTTTTGGTCTCTCATCATCAGGAGGAGAGCTTGCCCTAGTTGTGGCTAAGGGTGGAGCTGATGTGGGAACTACAAGTTCCTTTGTGTTGCCAATGGTAGGTACGATGACTATAATTACAACTTTTATCACTCCATATCTAATAAAAATGGGATGGAAACTTGTAGATAATAGCGATGGTATGGGGAGAAAATTTTCACTTGGTTTTAGGAGAAATAAGAAATAATGAAGCTCGGATAAAAATGGTTTGAAAATATATAATATTATATAATTCAGCTGTTAATAATTTCTTCTATGGATTCATCGTTACCAATATGTCCATGTCTGACTAGTTGTTCTACGCATATGGTAAAACCTATATGTGCACAATCATCAGATTTACAAAAATTGCAGTACGGTATACCAGATGTTAATCTAACTTCAATTTCCTTTGATAACGATGTGTCATATAGTACTGCATGCACATCATTGACAAATCTAATTAAAACTATTTGATTGTCAGATGTAAGTGATTTCTTATCAGGTGAGCCCATCCATTGCATAAAAGCTTCGGTACCGTCCTCTATTGTTACGCAATTGGTTAACTGGCGATTGCCGTCAGGAGGTTCATCCGAGTCTGAATTTTCTTCCGACTTGTGAGGATTTTGTGTCAAATATATTGCCTTTATTCTTGTTATTGTTTAATGAGGATATCATATTTTAACATATAGTTGAAATGGCGAGGACAATCGGATATTTAGATGATAATACCGTTTCAATTCCGAAGAATCTGTCTTCTATGATCTTTCGTGATAGAACCTCTTAACTTATTGTTAAACTATCATATTGCATATACGATATATATATAAATAGACTAATACCTCTATATTATATCGTATGACCGATATGATGTATGATGAAGTGATAGCAAATTGATACCAATGTCAGAAGAATCAATTGTAAATGCAGTTGAAAAAGTCAGCAAGAGTGTAGTTAACATCGCCAGTGTTAGGATGATGCAAGATCAGCTCTTCAGGGTATTTCCAGTACAAGGTGTAGGCTCAGGTGTCATCATAGACAGTAGAGGACATATACTTACAAACAATCATGTGATCGATGGGACTGATAGAATAAGAGTAACCCTTGGTGATTCAAAACAGGTAAGCGCAAAAGTTGTAGGCACAGATGAAGAAACTGATCTAGCTGTACTTACGGCCGAGCCTCTTGAGATAAATACGCGTAATGAGGTTAATTTTCAACCTGCGAATTTGGGAAACTCAGAGGAGCTTAAGGTTGGACAAATAGTCATGGCGCTCGGTAACCCATTTGGACTAACTGGGGGACCAACAGTAACGGCCGGAATTATTAGTTCGTTAAATAGAAACGTACAATTTGAAAATGGGATATTAGAGTTAGTACAAACTGATGCAGCAATAAATCCAGGAAATTCAGGCGGTCCCCTAATTAACACAAAGGGTGAAGTAGTAGCAATAAATACAGCAAAAATTCCTTATGGGCAAGGAATTGGGTTTGCAGTTCCAATTAATACGGTAAAATTGATACTAGATGATTTGATAGAGAATGGGCATGTCATACGACCGTGGCTCGGTATAAGCACAGTAAAGTTGAACCCTAGATTGGCTAGCTTTTACAGATTGCCACTAGTACACGGTGCACTAATAGTCAACGTAGAACCGTTTAGTCCTGCAGAAAATGCAGGATTGCGAAGAGGAGACATAATCGAAGAAATAGACAGAAACAAGATAGACAGTCCTTCACAAATATCTTCTTATATAAGAAAGAAAAAGGCCGTACATGATAAAGTAACAGTCATAGTTAACAGATATGGCAGAGTTTATGAAATACCTTTTCAGATGGAGGCTCATCCATAAATCATTTCACTATGTGATTGAGATTAGCCAATCTGACCACGGATGGCTCCGTCCTTAAATTCGTCGGTATGTACGTTTACATAGATACTTGAGTTTTTCATTTGACTTACAAGATTGGAAACTTCCTTACCTTTCAGTGGACCTTGTAATTCATCCTTTGTTATATTTCCGCTCAACGATATGGTTGAATTCCCTCCAGTAGCAGATTTATTTCCCGCTAAAACAGCTACAACATCACCGTTTTGACCCTTAACTCCTTCGTGCAAATGTGCCCCTGTTATTTTATTTAGTCCACTGATACTAACCCAATAAGCAATTTGTGCACCACCGTTAACCTCTTGGAACTTGGCCCAAGCATTGGCATCAGATTTAGTTGGGGGAACTTCCTCTTTGCCCGACAGAAATGTGATAATCATATTGCCTTGTTGAGCTTGAGTTTGTTGCATGATGACAAAAGGTGTTGCTATCATTATCAAAGTTGTCGCTATAACAGTTATGAAAGTAGATTTCATTAAAATCCTATACTGCAATCTATCCACATATGTTTTTCTATTCACTTGCTCAATGAATAACAAATACTGAAGTAAAAATTATGATTTTTTGCTGAATACTCATATATATTACAACCAATTAATGAATGTCAGAATTAGACTGAGACATTTTAGAGGATGTTTTTTTCAGATAATGGTTTAAAACAATTGGATTCACAACTAAATTAATTGCAATTAAGGGTACTACTATACTAATGAATAGATCCTTGAATTGATAGTCTGGTGAAAGTGAGAGAACTAAAGCTACTGCTATGCCCCCTCTTAAACCTCCAATGGTTAGAATATTTTGCCATTGAAGAGGAATTCTAACCCTGAAGATTCTTAAGAATGCACTTCCGCTGTAAATTACTACTGCTCTGGAGAACATCATGATAGCAAATGGAGCTACTATTATTATTATNAATGCAACACCGCTATTTTGATATGATTCTACTGCAAGTAAAGGAATTCCNATTACAAAAAACAAGATACTGTTTGTAACAAAACCTAGNTAGTCCCANTACTTGTGAAAGAGTTTCCTAACACCGGTTGAGACCTCTTTATGTCGCGTAACGATAAACATTGCAATAAATAAAGTCGTTACTATTGGAGATATATGTAAAAAGTGGTCAGCCACGATAAAACCACCGATAGCCAATCCTAAGGAAAAGGTGAAATCTACAAACTCATCAGCATTCCACTTGTCAAGAATTTTCCCACCAATCCATCCTAGTCCAGTGCCAAAAGCAATTGCACCTAGCATTGACCAAATAAAAGAGACAGAGACATCTGCAAAAGAAAAAACAACGCCTGAAAATATTATACCTTTAACAACATTAAAAGAGATAACTCCGGTTGCGTCATTGAATAATGACTCTCCTTCTATGATTATATTCAATCTACGCGGAATTGGGAACTTCTTAAATATTACTCCGACAGCTACGGGGTCGGTGGCAGCAAGAATAGTCCCGAGAAGTAAGGCGTCTATTAATGGAATGTGAAATATAAAATTAACTCCAATTCCTATAATTAGTATAGTTAGTATTACTCCGATGATTGCAAAGTAGCCAATTGGAATAGCTTCATTTTTCATCTGTCCAACAGATAATTTGCGTCCAGAGTCAAAGATTAAAATTGGAATAATGACCAAGTATACTATTTCAGGTATAGTTTCAATTATCCCATAAAACTTGTCTACCTCGTGACTAATAATAGGGACTATTGCTAACGTTGCTCCTAGAAACATTAAAATTGCAACTCCAGGTATAATGAAAGTTCTTGTATAACGGTGTACAGCCGAGATAGCAACTAGTAACAGGCTCAAACCGAGCATAAAAGTTACCAGTAACTCACTTTCGGCCATGAGATACAGGATTTCTACCCGCATTTAAGTATGTTCTTTACTAATCTATGATTTGATATCCCATCAAATAATCTGGAAAATAGGTGTCTGTGAGGATGATGATAATCTTTAAAAAATAAAATCAGTTGAGACTGAGGTACCAAGAGGATACGCTTATATAATTTCAATTTTATAACGTCCACTGAAAATGTTTCAGGCGAGTTTTCCATCAGGCCGTAAAATAGTACCTGCTTTGATAGTTGTAGACATGCAGAATGGTTTCGTAAGCAAAGGAGGCTCTTATGATAGGTTGGGGATGAACACCTCGAACTACCGAGAGATAATCCCCAAGCTTAGGAATATGATCGATTACTGCAGGAGTAAAGATATTCCTATTTTTTATACCGAAGCTGTCAAGGAAGCTAGCGGAATTGACGTATTAACTAAAGTCCACAATTTTCTGCCAAAAACAAGACAGGAGCGACTAAAGATACCGATTTGCGTGAGGGGAACATGGGATGGTGTTACGATTGACGAATTAAAGCCTACCGAGAAGGACCATGTTGTAATCAAACGAAGAGATTCAGCTTTCCAAGATACGGAGTTGCGAGTGTGGCTTCAGAGCGAAGGAATTAACCTGTTAATTTTTACGGGGATTGACACTTCAATTTGCGTCGAGACGTCACTAAGAGAAGGATTTAACATAGGATACGATGTAGCGCTAATATCTGATGCTACAGCCTCAGGTAATGAAGAACATTACAAGACCACCCTGGAAAGAGTAAGGGATTATTATGGATTGGTAATGAGCATAGACCGTTTTAAAAAAGCGATTAATCATTTGGATGAATGGAGGAAGAACAAAGCAGACGGAAGTCACCTGCCAGAAGAAGTTTGGAATACATTTCTTGATGAGTTTGAATTACTAGATCCAAGATCGTTTGCTCTCAATAGCTGAGGATCATACTGCAGTCCCTTTATCAAATTCATCCGATCTCCCATAGTCAACGATTTGGAATAATGCCATTCCTTAAACTACAAAAATTAGCGATACACTTGTGTCCAGCTCTTCACTGGCAAACACGAAAAATATGCAATTCTTAATATTTACCGAGGCATAAATATTACAATAATTACTTCGAGTGCCCCTCTTGTCTCTCTATCTCTTTTGACAATGAAAAAGTCAACAAAACTCTAACAATTACTACAATTACAAGTATTGCAAGTTCCGTTAGAGAGGGAACTAAAATAGTCTTTAAAATATTTGCAGCAACCAAGATATCAAGGGATATTAATAGCCCTCGCAGCAACCGAGATACTACCTCATCTATACGTAAACGAAGTTTTCCCTCTCTGTTCCTTAGATTTGAAATTGCTACCCTGAGAAGGCTAATGAGAGTAATTACTATTATACCTAGAATTATTATTGTTATTATAATTTCTAATGTATACACTGCATTCCCGATGAGTCCGTCGAGGAAAGCTTTACCAAAATCCATATTGGTTTGTGCCAAAGATGTCTACTCGTAAAGACATAATAATTATGTATATATAAGATATGATGACTTCTAGAATAATCGGAATTATTAATTCTCATTAATATAAAAAACTATGAAGGTCATTCTACCCTTCAGGCCATGTAATGATAATCAATATTGTGGAAGATTGATTCTAAACTAAACTAATGCTTGAATGCAACAGCGTTTTGTGCTGCATGTCCTTGCAAATGGACTCCATTAATTAGAAATTCATGGACTTGATGAACTGTTCAAACTTTTCTAAATTCAGATTAATTCTTTTGGCGTTCAGAAAGCCACTGCTTGATTATCTTAGATCCTTGGTCTAATGCCTCTTCATAACCATCTTTTATTAGCTGGTGTATGGTAGTGTCTGAAAAATCAAATGTTTTATTTGCTATTGTATTCATATCGTTTTTTCGCTCTATTCTAACTACTAGATCTACAGAGACCATGCCTTCTATCATATCTGCATATTTAAAATGCTTCCCAGTCATAAAATTTCTCGATAGGGCTTGGTTTTGCAAGATATTGTCCACCAAGCTCTTTTTAATCTTATTATCATTAGCCAGCTTGATTAGTTTATTGATAATGTTGACATAATCCGTTATCATTAGTGACATCCTTTCATCAAACAAGGTTCTGTCATGGTACGTCAAGTCATTTTTTCTATCCACCACTCTATCATAATTATCTGGTAAATGTTCTTGTTTAATTGGATGTACGTTAATTATGAATGCACGTAAAAGTGGAACCTCAGATTTTCTAACATAATGCCAATATCTGCGGTGTTCCATCACTGCCTCCCTTAGCGGAGTATTGGCAATAATCCCACCATCCCAAAAGTAGCGTTCTTTTCTATTAGCGCTTTCTCTACTTTTTGATTTTTTCGCAGATTCATTCTCAGATTTGATTTCGTGTTCGTTACTGTAATTTTCAACCATTATTTTAGTGTAGTCATAATTGACAGGTACTGAACCGCTAGCAAGAACAAAATCAACCTCTATTCCATTATTATACCTGATTATGTGTTCGAATCCTTCATTACTATCATGTGCAAATTCAGGACTATAACGTCCATATTCAGTTTTGCGACTACCATCCTGTTTCTCATAACTGTCAAAAACTACTGTGCTTCCTTCCTGTACATCTACAGCCACCAAGAGTAGTCTGGGTTCTTTTTTCTCATAACTGGTTGCTATAGGAAATTTTGCAAATTTCTCTAGACTTTGCTTTAAAGGTCCGTTACTATATTGGTACCATACATTTGATGGATCTAAAAAAGTCTTGTCCCTCAAAGTCTCAGAAGGTTTGAATACATTAGGTACTCCTTTAAATATGAACTGCTTTGTATTGTAGTACCTTCTGGCAGATTCACTGGTTGCTACAACATCATTAAGCGAATGCCAATAATCCCACCATTGAGTAAAACCTGGCATTTTATCAACAGCTGATTCAGTAGCAAGATGTTCCCAAAATTTAATTAACCATTCGGCAGATCCTTTCCATGTCTTCTTTTCTTTCACATAACTTACCAGAACGGATGCATTCATAGCTCCTATGGAGGTGCCAGCAACAATATCAAATAGCGGTTTATCTTCTCTTCCTATAATTTTGTCTCTCTCAGATGCCAATTCATAAAATGCCTTGTAAGCGCCTGCCTCATACGCTCCAAGCGAACCGCCTCCTTGGAATACTAATGCTCTTTGAAAATCATTTGAAGTTAACATTCAGTACTGTGATAAAGAAAAGAAATTATAAGTATCTTTTTATTGTTTTGCAGCCTCTGGCTGTAATAAGACTACAAGATTAAGCTGCAAGCCCGTTTGAAGTTATTTAAGACTGTCCATGCTTCCAAATATTGTCCATGCTTCCTTGATTTTGCCATCTTGAAAATGGAAAATCTCGACTCCCTGAGTCTCAAACTTCTCATGGCTTACATCCTTCCAATTCTCTATCTCATGGCTTGGTTGACTACCATGAAGTTCCTTTGCAAATGTGCCTTTCAAGTTCCATCTCATTGCAAGTTTATCCTGTCCCCCAAATGTATCTACTATTGTGATATTCATATCAGGAAACGCCTTGAGATCTTCGCCTATCCACTGTTTGAAATTCTCCAGACCTTTAACTTCTTCCATTCCATGATAGGTTATATCAGGAGTAACAAAGTTTTCTGCCTCATCTATTTTTCTCTCGTTAAATATAGTCTGAACAAATTTTTCAGCAATCTCCTTGTTATGAGCTTCTGTCATGCCCTCATTCCTTTAAAGCTACCATTAAAGGTTTCCATTCATCCATTAAAATAATGAATATCCTACAAAACTGATTCAAAAATCCCAGATTCTGATTCTCAAAAGATCTACCAAATGATCTAACTAAATAGTCGTTAGGTGGATTACATGCTTAGAACAGCTTAGAAGTATATCGTCTAAATACCCTAAGGTTCTATCAAGTAAAAAAATTTTGAGTAAAATAGTTTAAGCTGGAATTTATAATTTGGCTAATAATTCCATTTTGAGTTTCTGGAACTCTTCTTCCGATAAGATTCCCTGCTTTTTAAGATCCGCTAATTTTTGCAATTTCTGGGTTACATCTTCTTGACCGGATGGTTTTTGACTTTGTTGTGCATTTTGCTGTTGCATTTGTGCCATCTCTTTTTCGTGTTGTGCATTTAACTGAGCCATTTCAGCTTGGTGAGCTTGATCTTGCGCTTGTGCTTGTCCAGCAGCACGATTTCTAGCTATCCCTGCACCTATTGCAGCAGACGCCCATCTACCTCTCATAATATCGATTATGATAACTACGATAAATAAACCTATCTTCTCGAGTTTGAGGTTACCTATGGACATTCTAAGTAAATTGTATAATCCACAAAGCTCGAATCTTTTTGCCTCTGTAATTATTCATGTTACATTTTCTTCTTTCTAATCGATTTTCATTCAATAGATTAGTTTTTACCTCGATTTCTGTTGATAACCATATAAAGCAATCATGAAGATATCGCCCGACTTAAAGCGTTAGCATGATGATCCGAGACCAATTTTATGAAGACCAGATTACTAGGGATAGAAATTTTTTTGACCGATGCGCGATATTCATCTATCAGTCTATTAATTGGTGATTCAAATAAATCTAATGAATTTCTTATGATATTCCTTAACTTGGTAATGCCGTATTTTTTTATTATACTGTAAGGAACATTCTCAAGAACCGACATAACAAAAACATTAGGCATATCTCCTCGAACATCCTCCTCCATATCCTGCCAGTCGTCCATTAGATCGAGTAACGCTTGATTATAGTGTAATACTAGGGAAACATTTTCATTAAAGCTTGGCAATTTGGCATCTAATACTCTTGCATAAATTGTTGATGCATCTGATGATTTAGATAGACTAAAATTTCTTATTTCATTATAAGAAAAGCTGTTGCCATCCAGTATACGACTTTTTACAACCTGCTCAAATTTCCAAAATGGCGAGAATTGTTTTAATGAAAAATCTATTGAATACTTAAGATGACCTTTATTAGTTTCGCTCGCAAAGACCTTGTTTATGGACTGACGTACTTTTCTAGCCAGCAACAAATATCTATAATTTTTTGTCTCAAAAAATTTATCGTAAAGAAGAACATACCTGGCCAAAAGTCTTATCATTCTATGCACCCCTAATGCTTGCTCTATATCTTTAGTATCAAAGTACGTTGCTACAAAGTATGTAGGATCTTGTGCCTTTTCATCTAAAGTTCTAAATGTGGTTGATATATTTAGATCATATTTCATCAACAATTTGCTTAAAGAGATCATCTGTTCTATCAAAGTCATTCTATCATTGGGAAAGCTTAATTCTTTACTGACTCTAGAAATTTTATCAATAATGGCTTTTTCCTTTTTTGCTTGCAATTTGGTAGTTTTGACTTCCACCAGCAGTAATGGCTTTCTCCAATTATAAATATTATTTATTCTATTGAGATTGTAAAAACTGTTCTTACTATCGATATTTTGAATATGCATAAAAATCTAAAGTATAAAAGTAATTCTAGTACAAATGCTCTTAAGCCAATTAAGCTATTTTTTCAAATGGATCATTGAAGATTATTAATGCAGTTTAGTTTCTGGACAACAAATATTGATAATGGTCGTAGTACATTCTAGATCCTCTCATCAAGAAGTAAGCGACTAACATTAACCAAATACCACCAACGAAAGTAAACTTGAAACCTATAACCCCGCCTATTATAAGTATACAAATTGAGATAATCATGCCTATCCTTATAGCAGATAATGTAGCCGTAATGTGGTCGTGAGTACGGTAGGAGAGAATAGACCTCAAAATTCTTCCCCCATCGCATGGAAATATGGGTAAAAGATTGAAAAGACCAATGACGAAGTTAATGGCTGCACTATAGAAAAAGATCGCATCAATAGGAAAAGTTTGTGAATTGAAAATATGACTTTCAATGAATGTGAACCAAAGAAGAAAGGAAAGACCAGAAATAATGAAACTTATTAAAGGACCAGCAAACGCCATCCATATTTCTTTTTTAGGAACTGTTATTTCATCGGGTATTAGAGCAATTCCTCCTAATGCAAATAGCGTTATCTTCTGAAATTTGATTCCATATCTGCCTGCTATAATGGAATGGGCCACTTCATGCAACAAAATGGAAACTAGTGAGATTAGAGCACATACTACACCTATTATTATATAGGTCGATTGTACGAATCCCGGATAATTGTTTGGTAAAATCGTACTGGATAATGTCCATGCAATAAGAATAACAATAAACGCGGAACTAAAATTAATATAAACAGGTACTCCAGCCACTCTTCCGACCAGTAATGAATATCGGGATAACCAGCTTTCTTCGTTAGTGTCAGAACGGAATTTTTCATTCCTGCTATCAGCCATTGCATTCAGCCTAATTATGAGTGATTATTTTAACCCAATTAGGATATTACCCTACCGTAATCCTGTATTTTTGTAATTCCTTATACGATATATCAAGCTTTAACTCGTTACCAATTTTACGCTCTATATGTGATCTTGGTATGTTGTACTTTATACCGGAAGGTGAAGCGACCAAGATAAAACTATCAAACTTAGCTTCGATGGAACCCACCAGAGTTTTTTTAGCTCGGACCTTCTTTTCCAGTACATTATCTAGATTCAAGTTTTCTTGTGTCATCTATAGTAAACCTTCAAAAAAGTAGGATATATGCCGTGATTAACAATGTTACTTCACAATGTTACCTCATGATCGGCTGAACTGCCTATATTGGTTGTTTCTGAGTAGTTGTTGAGGGAGTTACCGCACCCTGAATTTCTCCGTTCTCATGACCTTGGGTGCGAATGACAACGTTGATTGAGTCATTTTTCATTAGATTTGATAAATCAGTAATAGTCTTGCCACTCAATGGCCCACTTAGATCATTGGCGGTAATAACGCCTTTAGATATTTGTCCATTCACTTCACCAGTAGGGATCCCAGATTTTCCGTTAATCTCTACATAAGGATTAAATACTTGAGCTACATCAGTCCCATTCTTAAGACTAATATGAGCTCCTATGATTCCTTTAATGTTTTTGCCGTCTATTACGTAAGCCATATTCCCATCAGGACCTACATTAAATTTCGCTGTTCCGGTAGCGGCCGTACTGACTTTCGGGGATAGATTTTGACCTGACAAGCTTGCTACAAAATTGGCTTGTTGTGCGTATGCTGGCATTGATATTAGCGAGACGGCCAAAGCACACAGTGATATCATTGGACTGTATCTACCAATAAGAAACCTTGTCGATCGTTTCATATTTAGAGACATTTTAGTTTATTATAAGGCAAAAATGTATAAGTCTCTTACTTAATATTGTTAAGTTATCTTAATTAACTATTAAGTGGTAACTATTGAATAAAGTAAAATACATGATAGAGTAAAGCTTTCTACACTATATAATAATTATTGTTGGTACGTTTCACGTTTGCCGGTAATCGAATCTAGTTAACTTTAACTCGTTCACCATCATCTAATTCATCAAAATAGGGAGCAGAATGAGAATAAGAACCAAAATTTTTTTAGTTTTGCGCTCTATTTTCATACTAAAAATTTTCCAAATTTGCAAATAGCGTTTTTATGATGCATCTATAGTGAGATTATTAGCCCGCGTATAGCTGAAGAATGGAAAATGCTCTCCTGTTAACAAAAATTTATTCTTGGGATAAAGGTAAAAACTAGGGAAATGTCGCCTAATTATAATGCATTACGCTTGCTTGTCATAACTTTGCATCTGGACTACAGCCCAATTTACAAACCTATTGACATGATTGTAATTAATCTTGTGTTCTTACGGCATATTGTAGAATCAAGCTATCAAAATAACGATCGAAGGCACCGTTAACTATAATGTCATCTGAATAAAGCCCAATAGCAATTACTCTTCCTTTTAGATAATTTAGTTCATACGTTGCAACTACCACACTTCCTGTTGTATTATTGCCAGGCGGTAAGGTGGCATTATAATTTAGTAATACTATATCTTTGGGATTTGTTATATATTGTTCTTCATGAGGAGAATAACCAAAAGGATTGTTACTAAATTTCGCTATATCACTGATATAATTACTTCCAACCCATTGCGCTGTCTCATTTTCCCACCTTTCGTTTACACTTCGCCAGGCAGACTTGCCATTAAAAGCCCAGCCATGACCTTTAACAAGTGATAATGTATTTGTATTATTATCGTATTTGACTTCTGCATAAAAAACATTACCATCCAAAATTATCATTGTACCTCCAGATCCTACAAATTGTTTAAAGTTATCGTACTCTCTTTGAGTAACATACTCTTGATGGCCCAGAATTACGACATCATAAGCATTACTTCCATTTGCTTGAAATATGGAATCTGCATCTACATCCTGATCTGTTAAAAACTCAATGTTAGCATCTGGTCTTATCCATTTTAAATTTCCGAGCAAGTACAGCATGGCTATTCCCGATGCGCTTAAGGATGGCTTGTTTGTAACTTTGTTAGAAAGTAAATTCAAATCCTTTGTAATATTTACTCCTTTTGTAACATTAATGTACTTGTTATAAAATACGTAGAATGCATGATCGTATGCTGCAGCGGTAAATGTAGGCATAACGACTGCTATCCTTACTCCTTTGCCAAATTCCCCTTTAAGAGAGCTGTTATTAGGAGTTGATATCTCGGTCTTATTTTCTGAGAATATGTAATTCCTGTTTGGTAAAATTTGTGGTTGTTTCCCAGGGAGAGGTAAACTTTCATTCGCATTTCTCATATTACTTATGATAGATTGAGGAGAGCTCGTTAATGATGATGTATTTAATCCTGAAGATGAATTTATTACTGAAGTATTTATCCCAGCAGCCAAAAGTGATGTTGGACTATACCTTGAACTCGACTCAGTAATGAACCGTAATTGAGTACCAGAAACTACTGAGCTTGTATAGGGCATCAAAAATAAAATGAAACTCATAATGGAGATTATCAATAATTTTGCACGGATCGTTGACACTCTTCTCTGATTGATCAAGTTTATGCTTGTTACTATAGACCTCGAATATTCTATTTATGTTTTTTATATCAATAAGTTCAGTATATGAGATAACTTAAATTTAAAGACACTTTAATCCTGAAAAATTGATATGACCGACCAAAAATTAGTGAAAAAAGTTTGAAAACAAAGATAACTGGTGGGAGGAGTTAATTTGATTATATGAACAAAGACAACCAAATAAACCCACCAGTCTCTTTTGTCTAATAATTTCTTGGTCTAACATACTATAAAAAAGTAGAATTACTAATCAAGGAGGGAGTGGGGAGTAGTACGGTTCAGTTCCACCGGTCTTGTTCAAATGCATTTATTACAAAATTTTTTTTTGGCTAAGTGTACGAAATTTTAATATTTGACCACTCATGTTGACACATGCACAAAATATAGTTGATAAGAATGATATAATATGTCTAAAAATGCCCTTGGATAATGTGGAAGAACTATGTCAAATATGTAATAAAAATGAAAAAGAAATATATCAACTTGACATTGAGGTATGTTTCGAGTGTTGGATGAACCAAACTAATCCCAAAATTTAGTGATGGTACCTATCAGTTAACTAAATACCTTTGAAGAGTGTATTCAAACAATATTTACAAAAAGTCAAGGCTCAGCCTCAACACAATTCATTCACTATATAGTTTTACAACAAGTTTACAATACAAACAATAGGGGAAGAAACCAGCATTTTTACTATCATCGAATTCAAATCTAGGTTAACTAGAAGTCTGAACTACTTTGTCCTGATGGAATGTAATCTAATTGAGTTCTACTATGCCGAAGATTTGAATCGATACCGCTATCGCTGTTAAAACGAATGCCACAATGAACATTCATTTAATTAATCTACACTTTAAAATTAAAGGCTTACAAACGTTAAGGGAATTGTATATTCAAAAATTCTAAAAGTAGGTAGGTTCATAATAGATTTTGCACGGATTTTTTGCTATAGCTAAATCTATAAATTATCCAAATTTATAAGCTTTATTCCGTCAGTCCTTGCAAAGTAACGAGTACATTTTCTTCATTGTATTTTCATTGTTGGCAGGGATTTTCGGAATTTTGGCAATTCCCACATTTGCTGGTATTGGCTTGCTACAGAACGTGTTTGCAACGTCTTTTGATACAAACGGAAATTATGATAAGGTAATAATTTTAAATTTCGATGATGGTCGACTGAGTCAATATACAAATGCTAAACCAGTTCTTGACAAATATGGATTTAAGGCAACATTCTATGTGGTATGCAACTACATAGGAAAGAAACCTGGATATATGGATTGGAATGAAATAGAAACATTACACAAAGAGGGACATGATATCGGTTCTCATAGTATGGACCATGTACACTTGGAGAAATTGCCAAAGAAAGATATAGAATATCAAGTAGGTGAATCAAAGATATGTCTTCAAAAACATGGGATTAATGTTACAAGCTTTGCGTATCCGTTCGATGGTGGTTCTGATGACAAAACTGTTGTAGATATAGTAGCCAAATACTATGATTTGGCCCGAAGTGGTAATGATGCGCTTACTTACCTAAAGTGTAACAGTCCTACCGTGCAACCACATCAAACCGATTGTAGAACTTACACTGACGGTAATGATCTAACGTATGCGAATAGATACACGGTTAGAGCATGGAGTCAGGATGCAGCTCCAGCTGAGAATAAAATCAGCGACAGTATGATGGTAGACAAATTCATTAGAGTCGTCAATAGTCAAACAAAATACAATAATGCTGGAACGATAAAGGCAATCCCAATAATAATTTATCATCGTGTGGGTGATAATAGAGAAGGCATATACAATATTGACATGAAACAATTTGATACTCAGATGAAGTATCTACACAATAATGGTTATAAGGTACTAACGATGGCCGATCTTGGGTATAACGAACAAGGTAACTATTTATATATAAAGGACCTCAAGTCAGGAACTGAACAGCCAGGCGAAAATGTTACTGCGCCAACTATATCACCAGTAGCACCAGCTACAAATGCCACAACAAATGTTACTGCGCCAACTATATCACCAGTAGCACCAGCTACAAATGCCACAACAAATGTTACTGCGCCAACT
>Ga0065715_10000212_pt1 | contig 43055 bp, 42 predicted proteins | sample MisBulReplicate1_FD_59102 | JGI IMG/M metagenome (GOLD analysis project Ga0065715, IMG submission 59102) | Miscanthus rhizosphere microbial communities from Kellogg Biological Station, MSU, sample Bulk Soil Replicate 1 : eDNA_1 v2 (version 2) | ecosystem: Host-associated > Plants > Roots >...
GGAAGGTTCTACTGTTGCAAGGAACGACATAATTGCAACTATTGAATAATTCGTTGAAGGTCTGAAGTAATGCGTCAATTTTCGTTAGTCTACGGTCCAATCTTTCAGTCTTCGATCATGAATCAATTTTTGATGTGCTGTCTATAATTGCAAATTGAGGCGTTGGTATGGTGATTCTGGCTATAGTCTGGCTACTTATTTATCATGAGCGAATTAATTGCATTTGATGTAGCAACATTGTGTTTTTCTGCTGGAAGGGAGGTAAAGCTGTTTTCTAGTGACAAAAACTAGATTAAGATTTTTCTGGTCTGACCATTCGTGATATTCTGCGCGGAGGACATTCTTGACTTATACATCAATATTTACTTTATCTGTGAAAATTTAGTGGCAATTAGAGGTTAATTTCTCGATCATAACAAAAAGTCATTACCCTTGTAACCATGAAGATCAATTGTTACATATTTGAAACCAAGGCCTTTTAATTTCAAATTCAAAAGCTCTAGCTTCTGACCCTTAAAGAGTTTTGGGATTTCGCTAGGCTCTACCTCAATTCGAGCTAGGTCAGAATGATCTCTGACTCTCACTTTTCTTATGGGAAAAATTGACTTTACAACTAACTCTGACATTTCAATTCGTCTCAATCTTTCTTCGGTAACACTAATTCCGTGAGGAATTCTTGAAGCAAGACATGAGTTGGACGGTTTGTTAAATACCGACAGACCATAAAATTTTGCTATGGCTCGTACGTCAAGTTTGCTCATGCCCAATTCGACAAGGGGACTTCTGACTCCATATTCTCTCATGGCCTTAATTCCCGGTCGGTAATCTTTTAAGTCGTCTAGATGAATCCCGTCAGTTATTAGTGCGATATTCCTGTTAGCTGCCTCGGTAGCTAAATGTGCAGCGAGTTCGGTGCGGCAATAAAAACACCTGAGGTTGTCATTTCTTGTGAAATTATCATTAGCGAGTTCGTTGTACCTAATAATAATATGATTAATATCTATCTCGCTCGCTAAATTCGAGGCAGATTCCAGTTCTTCTTTGGACAATGTTGCATAATCAGCAGTGGCAGCTATAGCATTATTTCCTAGCGCTTTTTTTGCTGCAAGAGCTACAACTGCGCTATCGACACCACCAGAGAAAGCAACAATCGCTTTATCTTCCTCTTCAGAGAACCAATTTACCAAATTATTGAAAATTTCTTCTTTACTCAAGGCTATTAAAACTCCCAGTCCGTTATACTGTCTGTTATTTTTCTTTGTAGAATCTCTTTGCATTCCTTGTAAGGAATATTCAACTTTGCGGAAATTGCTCTTATATCCTCATGTTCCGGCTTTGCAGTGTTTATCTTACCTCTAAAGTTTCTTGAGGTCTTTACATGCACACTAAATATTTCATTCCTAATCCTAATAGAAATTACCCGAGTACTTCTTTTCATTTTTAATCTTGTTGTTTCCCGAAGTCTGATGCCAAGGGTCCCAGTTTCAGCGAAAAGAGTTTTGCTAATCGTTTCTACATGAATCCTGTCAGAGATTACCTTTATCACAATAACAGGTCTATTTTTCTTTGTTATGCCTTGTAGAATTAACACATCCGTGGCACCATTTGCGTAGAGAGATTCAATCATATTACCAATTGTTTCTCCATCCAAATCGTCTACGTTTGTTTCAAGCTCGTAGACTGAATCTAATTCACAAGCAGATCCTAAAGGATTCTTCCCTAGAGTAATCCTTACTACGTTAGGAAATTCATTATATTCCTTACTTCCTCCCCCGTTGCCAAACATGTCTGGAACGAACGGTGGATAGGCTGGAATACACATATGAGCCAGATTCACGAGCATTGCTGCACCTGTCGGGGTTGTGAGTTCCCCCTCAAGAAAGCCTGGAGTCAAAGTGAATCCGGTTCCTCTGAAAATCTCTAAAATAGCATTGCCTGGATTCTGTACAATACCATGGGAAAATCGGAATAACCCTTTTCCGACAGCGACACTTGTGCTGTAAATTTTGGAATTGAATAGGTCCAAATTAGTAAGGGCTACAGCGGTGCCTACTAGATCCGCAATAGTGTCTAAACTTCCAGTTTCATGCAATCTTACTTGAGTTATATCAGTACCATGAACTGTTGACTCGGCTTGAATAAGAGTTTTTAGCGAGTTCAAGACGAAAGATTTCGCACGGATGTTCAAATCTAAAGAGTCGCAGCATTGGGAAGCTTTTCGATAAAAAACAGATCCAGTGACGGCATGAATTTCTTCTTTATATTCAAATTTGAATTTTGTACATGATAACCCACCAGATAAAGCCTTTACAAAATCAATTGAAACAATATTACTGCCATCAACAAATTCTGCACACGAATATATCGCGTCTATAACTTTTTTTTTATTTGCGCCCGCGTCGATTAACGCACTTAGCAGCATATCTCCAGAAATTCCAGCAATTTGCGAATCAATAATTGCTAACTCTGACATACCTTTGAAATTCTTTTCAATATTGATTCTGTGCCTTTTAAAAATTATTCCTCAAGCATTTAGTAAACATTGTAAACGTGGTCAGATTTATATTAAAAATGAAGGTCGAGTTGATAAAATTGAATGTCTAACATTAAGAAAGGCCCACGATAACCTTGACCATTACTTGTTTGCCAAGCTAAGAAATTACGATTTAGCACTATTCAGGACAGTATCTATTTTGAATTCTGAATATTATCTGTGTTTCTTAGTAGTTGTTCTTGACTAGTCAATATTTTGATTATTCTGAACACGACACGAATAATTGCACTATACTTTTGTAATGGCCACCATCGGGAGAGTACGACTCTGGGAATTATTCGCAAATGAGAATATGTTTGAATTTATGCACGAACGACAATTTTTCCAATAATCGGAGTATTCAATTTAATCGCAAAAATTACCTTCTCTTGTTAGCGGTTTACATATGTATTAAAGGGTTCCATCACACCCCGAATACTGGATTAGTCCTGACATAAACTGCTCTATCTATTCAATTTTTTTCGTTAATTTAACTGAGATAAATGAACATATAGAAGCACTATGAATCAAGTTCCATTACATTTCTTCAGAGAATCTATTTCTCAGCTAAACTTCTAGGAAACAATACTGGCGTAAAGAGATCATCCTTATCCCGAAGTGCTGACATCCAGATAGGCCCTAATTCTTTTATGCCAAAATTTACAGCATAATCTATAATGCATGGCTTTACCTCAATGGCACCAATTGCTTTTTTAGTCTTCGTAATAAGGTTTCTAAGTTCACGTTGACGTTCTTTAATTGTGAATATCTTATTCAAAACTGCATCTATTGACAAGTTTCTTTCAATCAGATCATCCCTTTCCTTTATTAAAGGTATAACTGACGAACGTTCTGCTTCAACAGAACGATATAAACTGTCTAGGTAATTCTGAATAACTTGGGCATCATTTTCCTCAGAATTTTGTAAAGCTTCAATTTGGCCTATCCCGCGATATTTATCAGAGGATGGCCATAAGATTGCAGTTGGCGATGGAATATCTAGTGCCTTAAACACTTTACTTGCCACTAACGTATATCTCAGACTACCTCCGGTGCCTGTGACATAGCAAGATGTGTTAAACTCTCTGGACAGTAACAGCAGAATAGGGATTGCACGGGGAGAAATACTCCGGACAATGTTTGATGTGAGATTTAGTTCAGCATGGTTACCAAAATTCACTATTACTTGATTCTTGCATGCCATGCAAGTCCCAGACCCAATTATCTCGCCCGACGTGGTTGAGAGATTTGACGGCGCTTTGCTCCCACAGACACAGTGCAACCATATAGGAGCATAGAGATAAGAATTAGAGCTCACACCTTTTCGAATTCCATAGCGGTCAAAGGCTTTTTCGCATTTGCGCAATGCGTCAGCAAGATATAGATGATTTGAAATCAAAAATTTGTAGCCGTCCAAAAAAGCGTCAGCCAAATCTGTAAGGTTTACAAAAAGTATATCGAAGTTCCATATCTTGTTAACTATTTGCGACATACAGAATGAGTTGAAATCAGCATAAGATTTTGCACGAGACTTGGAATCCGTAACCACTTTCCATAATTCCTTAAAATTATCGATACAGGATTTCTTTACTTGACTCTCGATGACCGAGCAATTTTTAATCCAATTAAAAATCTGTTTTTCCCACCTATCTATTATAACGTTACTAGGGGGTTCACTATACGAAGTCATCTTCCATCGGTCCCGTGGAGTTACCGGGAACCGTAGTTCAAGAACTCCGCTTGAACTCCTTATACTTGGCATTTCTGCTACGTGGGTCCAAAAATCACCCATGAAGTCATGATCAATAATCAGAAACAAGGATGCAATATTTAGAGAAGGATTCCTGTATTGAAGGCGAGATTTCAATGCCTGAAGTAATACTATTTTTCTGAAAACACCACCGTAAGCGAACAAGTTGGGCTGATGTATAGCCAGAAGGATCAGACTATCCTTCTTACCTGCTATGTCTATAGAATAACGGATAGAATCTGTTAGGGTGTCTGATGCTCTATGAAATTTGTCAATCTTCTCCCTAAGCAATTTTCTACAACTCACTTTTGTCCTTTGAGGAGAGAACGTTTTTAGTATGACCGAGTCGGCCTGATCTAAACTCGAAGGTATGGAAGATATAAACTCATTGATTGTGGGATCGTCTAACTTTTGGTAATCTGAAAAAATATGCTTAATCCCTTGTTGTCCATTCATGCCTGAGTAAATCGACGCTATCAACTGGACTGGAGTTGAGCCATATATAAACTTCTAGGAAAAAGTTCTTTTGGCTTTGTTAAACTACTTTTGAACATTCAGAAGTGATGAATAATTCTACTATGCTCTTAGAAATATAAAAGTCTTAAATTGATCGGACATGCTTGAGTAAACCTTAACCGGCTGAAAGGTCCAGGAGAGCAACATAACAATTTCTCAATTATTTATTACTTTCCTGGTCCTTTTTGCGAACTTTTAGATTTAACTGGAAACTAAATTCAAGCTCGACAATTGAAGTGAAACCTACAATTGATCAAGACCCTTAACTTCAACCTTTCCTAGCATGAATGCATCTATAGAATTGATATTAATTCTCCAGTAGCTAGGAAATATCGATCTATTTGAATTTACTACTATTGCATCTTCTAAATGGATAAAGTTAACTGGGGCATCCTCTGGTATTTCAGAAGGGAACTCTCTAAATGCTTCTCTAAGTTCTTCGGCAGTTTCCTCCGAATCAGTTTCGTCATCTCTTTGTATTACATTGACATATCTTAGAAATCTTTCATAATATCTCTTGTAACCAACCAAAAGACCTGATATTATATTGCCATGAACGCTAACTGTAATACCCAAACTCCAATTTCCTTCGTTTGCATACCTAGTCATGAATTCTAATAAACCATCTGTTTGCCATCCGTCGGACTTGTTATAGTTCTCGTCTTTGGACATTGAAAATAAAATGAAGTTGGAGTTATTAAACTTCTAATCAGTTCGTTTGGATTTAACCAAAAATTGGATTTAAGCTTAGCTCTTGAAGTACACACATTTTTGTAAAAGTATTTCGGTTCAAACACTAAGAATAAAATAATGAAGTAGGATACTCTTCTACTTAGATATTTAAGAATACCTGCTCAGTCATATCAGTAAATAGTCTGCCATTGAGTTATTTTGACATTCTGCCCAAAACATTCCTTTGATTCAGCATGGTATTCGCAGCTGCTCCATTTTAACCAATACCAAATTTTTGGAGTGATGTTACTAGCTACTAGAATAGCACTTAATAAATGCATGAACAATAATCAGCTTCTATGAAAAAATTCTAATTTTAAACTCCCAAATATTTGATCTTGATTCATAAGGTTCATTTTACTTTAATTGGCACTAGCCATTTACATAAGTTATCAAATTTCTAATTGATTCAAAATTTCCTATTTCACCTAATTTGTGGGCATCACTTCCAAGATGAAACCGGACGTCTTTTCTCTTAAATTGCCTTAACCAATGAATAGGTGGTCTTCTATACTTGGCGTTAAGCTCGATTATCCGATCATGTTTTAACAGTAAATTAGNNAGTTCCTCTAGTTCGAACTCGGAAAGATCAAATGATTTCTCAGGTGCCAAATGACCAATGACGTTTGCATAAGAAAATTCAATTACATTCTTGAGTGCATATAACCATTTTTCCTTACTTCCATAGGTAGTATGAAAGCTGGCGATGACAAAATTATCAAAGTATTCTTCTGGACAATCAATTGAGCCATCTTCAAGTATTTTTGCCTCAAATCCTGATATAATTGTTAAATGTGTCCCGGATGATCTGACATTGTCGATCTCTTCTAGGTAATAAGGGATCCATTCAGAAGATTTCCTTACGTGCTCTGTAAATGCCAAGGACTTCAATCCGAGCTTTTCTGCATACCTAATTACGTTTGCAACTGAAAGATCACTAGATGAATGATTATTAAAGTTCGTGTGGACATGATAATCTTCTCTTAGGTCAAGCATATTAATTCATCAAATATTATCTCATCTATTTGAATAATTAGGAATATCTTAATTGAAATCTGATAATTCCATTTCTGTTTGAAACCCGAACAAAAATATGAGCAACAGTATCTTCAAGAACTTTTTTATTATAGTTGTCTTCCAGAATTTCCACTCGTTGTATGAATAAATCTTTATAAATAGTAACCGAGCGTAAATCCCAGGTCACGAACATTTTCTTTGACTAAGATCTCAACAACAACAGTTCTGGTGCCTGGTGCGGATGGTCCTGCAGGAATAAATACCATCAAATCGCTAAAAATGGCACAGTTTTCTGGCAAAATAGTAGCCTCTGATTCTAGTCCAATATCTGCGGGATTTTTTATGTCTGATGCGAGTGAGATTATCCCTGAGGCGGACAACACCCTTTTCTTAGAACGACTGATGCAAATAATCTCAAAACATAAGATTACCATATTAATGCCATCCTCTGGTTATGATATTTACCCCTATAGTGAAGTTAAAAATGAATTACTAAAGGATGGAATAGTCGCTGTAGTAAGTGATACCAAGACATTACAAATCTGTCGTGATAAGTTTTTAACTTACAAATCTCTTCTAGGCAAATTTGATTTACCTTTCACAACAGTTGAACCTGAGAAAATACGAGAATTTCCTTTGATTGCAAAACCTAGATATGGAAAAGGGAGCAGGGATATTTTGAAGATAAACGATGAGAAGGACCTAAATTACGTTCTTGCCAAATATGATGATCTCGTATTTCAGGAATATTTACCTGGGACAGAATATACGATCGACGTACTCTCAGACCTGAATCAAAAGCCTTTAGTTGCTGTACCTCGTGTTCGTTTGCAAACAAAAGCAGGAATTTCCACCAAAGGTAAAATTATTCATGATGAGAGAATTGAAGATCTTTGCAAGTCAATTGCTGGTTATCTGAAAATAAATGGACCTTGTTGCATCCAGATGAAGGAGTCGCAGGGGGGGATCCTCAAGTTCGTAGAAATTAATCCAAGGCTTGGAGGAGGTACAATTTTTGCGACCCTTGCGGGAATAAATTTCCCATCGTTAATTGTTGATATGGTAGAAGGGAAAAAGCCAATCATACCAGCCATTTCCGAAATTACTGTAATAAGACATTACGAAGAAATTGTAATCCGAAATGAACACCTGTTGAATTCCGCATCCAGCTTGTTATAGAAGATAGGTTTTCCCCGAATGTCTTTGTGCATGACATATCATCAATATGAAATGTCTCTGCTATCCTGCAAGGCCAAAAGCCAGTAAACTTCATGATGATTACGCAGAAACCAATAATCATCGCAATACCTACAATTATGGCATCTATATGAACCAAAATTAGCCTGCCTCTGCAAGTATTCCCTTAACTGTTAAATCGTACTTGACAAAGGCAGATTTCATCTCCAGCTCCTATTTCGAATTGTAAGTGCAGCATAAACTAAAAACCAAGTATATATAAATGTGGTAATAAAGGTGAACAGAGGCCTGTACAACCATAATTTGTCTCCAGGATTTCGTAATCTAAAATCTACTGCGTAAATCATACCGGTAAACATTATTCCAGATATCCAAAATAGTAAAGAAGTAATGTCTCCCCTTAATGGTAAAAAGACTATACTATAAAAGACGATATATGGTCGCACAAATCTCATTGCAGTTTGGATATAATAAAGCAATGAGATCAAGAAAGGACGTCTCCAATAAATGCCTCCAGTTGAAAACAAACTGCGAATGAAGCTTTTCTTCCACCGTATTTGCTGTTTGATTAAAGCAGTAAGCGTTGTAGGTACACCGACATTTACACGAATGCTATTGCTATACTTCACATTCCAATAGATCTTTGACTGTTTTTTGACATGAAAATCTGGGTCGGTAGACCGCTTCATATTTTCAATTTCGTCTAACCCGGTTGCGAAGATCGACGGTTCAGCTACAGTCTTGTTAGAATCATTGCTTCCAACTTGGGGCTGGACAGCAGTACCTAGAACATATGCTGTCATTCTTCTGTCTGTGCAAAACTTAAATTCTGTCCCTAAAAATTTGTCGTGCGCCCACTCGTGTATAAAATCTTGAATCGCAATCCTTCTGTAAAAGCTAAGAGATCCAGAACAACATGTAACTGATCCGAAAGTACTTTCCGCACCTTTTATGGCTCTACAAGATCCGTCAATATACACATCTTGGAATTTTTGGAAAATGTTGCCTTCATGTGCGCCTCGAACCCTTCCATGAGTGGTTAATGCACCTAACTTTCTATCAAAATAGAATACCCTTACTGCCTTTTCAACGGCGTCAAGCGCCATGTCACAATCACTGTCCATAAATGCATAGATGTCTCCTTTTGCAATTTCACTAGCCGCTTCGACAGCTTTCTTCTTGCCCACACTCTTAGATAAATGAAGAATGTGAAAATTTCTATTATCATGTTCTTTGTGCATTTTATCAAGAATCTCACCAGTTCTATCAGTACTCCCATCGTTAACTAAGATAATTTCTTTATTATTATAGGTCTGAGCTAAACAAGACCAGACACAGTTTCTAATATTTTCCTCTTCATTCTTGACTGGGACCACTATGCTAACTAGCGGCAGGCGTTCGGATATAATCATGTCTTCTACTTGAGAGTAAGGATCTTTATATCTGAAATACGAAAATAGAATAATATTGAAGAGAACAAAACTTGTTAAGAAACTATAGATACCAATAGTAATATCCACTACGTAGAGCATAAAATAGACCTTTGCCACGAGAACACAACCTACTGCTGCTAGCATCAACATTCTAACAAAGTATTTTCTCCTCGGTAATTCGGACTGTGATCGCTCTCTCTGTAGGCTCATACTTCAATACTCTTTAAGACATGATTACGTTGCAATACAGCATAGGTACACAGTCATTCAATATTAAATTATTCCACATATTGGTTGTATTCTAGTAAGCGTTTGAGGTCCTTGTCTGTAATGCGAGTGAATTGTAAATCACTATCTCAGAAGGATGAGAATGAATAAATTTCCTATACCTAATTGAGCCTATCACTGATACTACATTAAGAACACTATACAAAACCCTATGATTGACCAAAATTCTATGCCACATAATTTCTAATCTGTTATTAAGTATTTATACTAACGCATAATTTTCTACTAACGTTTTATGTGTATTTTTTTTGTTATAATATGCCTCGATGGACCCAGAATCAAATCATTTTTACTAATTCCTATCTGTAAGTAGCGATAAATTGGGATTTCAAAATAGAAGATTCAATAAGTCAATATTGATATAACAAGAGGAAATTAACTAAATAACTACGAACATACTATACTTAATTTTTAGTATCAAGTTTAAGACATGGTTTAAATTTAATATGTTGTAAATCCATTTAATTGCACTGGTATAACATTCATGATATAGTTCGTATCAAATCGGAGGTACTCCTACATGAGTTGGAGTATTTTGATTCTGAAGCTTTTGATGATCCAGACTTGACTGTTACAGTTTCTAACTCGATCCCTGGTAATTTTTCATTTGAAAGGCATATTTTTAGGCCTCAACCGTGGAATCCGAGACATATTGTCTACGTCGAACATTTAGGATCGTTTGGTGCAAAATTTTCATTAAATTTTTCAGATATTGTCGAAATCGCTGTCAACCCATTAATCTCAAAATCGAGAAACGTACTTTATGTGAATCTGGTTGAACCCATCTTAAGATTTATCATGGTTTCAAAAGGATACATACTACTTCATTCAGCTTGTGTTGACCTGAGGGGCCATGGAATAATTCTGTCAGCACCTCCGGATACAGGCAAAACTACAACTGTTTTGAAATTGGTAAAAAGTGGTTACGGTTTTCTTTCTGATGACATGACTATCATAAATCTTCCCAACAATGCGTTATGTTTCCCAAAACCTATGACCATAAGTGCTCACACATTTCAAACGGTAGTGGATGTGTCTAATGTAGAAAATAAAAAGAGCTCCTTGAAGTTAAGAAGCTTAGTTCACTCTAAAGGTGGTCGAAGTTTTATGCATCGCTTGGCTAAATACAATGTCCCCATTTTTACCCTGAACACATTTGGACAATTAATAATCAAACCGCCGAAGTTTGACATTAGATCAATTTTAAGTAATGCTAATTTTCGAAACACCACCACAGTAGATTCGCTGTACTTTTTACAACGTGGCGGAAACGAATGCGTAACTCTTGAAACAGGATCTGCCCTTGCTTCTGCATTGAGTAATAGCGACGATGCATTTCTGTTCCCGCCCTACCAGGATTTGTTGGATCATATTGATATTAAAGGAAGGTCAGCCAATGCTTTACTAGTGGATGAAAAACGAATCCTTAAGAATTTCCTAGCATCATTAAATTGTTTTGCGCTTAAAAGCGATACTAGATCTTGGTATAAAATGATTGCAGCGTATGCAGAGAGCAGGATAAAATGACTTGACCTTGTCGTCGAGTAATTATGTCCCGAATGAAATAATATGGGATGTTGTTTTGATGCTTGTAGCTTTGTTTTCGTTTATTATGCAGGTGGAAAATTATATTTAAGACTTTACGATATCACGAGGGCCTAATATACATAACATCAGGTAATATTGTAGGCGCAGCACTTACTGGGATTTTTTGGCTTATATTGGCAGCGGTGCAAAATGTCATAGATTATGGGCAAATAAACTATATAATTGCAATCGGGTCCCTAGCTGGCAGCATAGCGTTACTCGGTTTGAATACCACCGTCACTACACTATTGCCAAGAGGAAATAAATACATCAGTATTCAGGCCAATCAGGTTGTTCTAATATCAGGAACTATTTGTGCTGCCTTCGCTTCCGTCCTCAATTGGATGTTATTCTTCTTTGTCATAGGGATGACGTTTTGGATGATGACTTCGTATGAATTATTAGGAAAAAAGACATATCGTAAATATGCGCTGAATGTAATCGGTGCAAGAGGATCACAATTACTACTCTCGCTAGTTCTATTTCATTATCTTGGTTTACCTGGGATTATCCTTGGTTTTGTGATTTCTTTTTTCCTATTTAGCGGGAGATTCTACAGCTCATTCCCTATGTTTGGAAGTAAATTTCATGAAGTACGAACACACTTCAAAACATCACTTCATTTGTATTCTTACAATCTCTCCAACGCATTTCTACTATACTTTGACAAGTTAATTATTGCCCCTGTTTTCGGTTATGCCACACTTGGATATTATCAATTAGGATTCCAATTTTTAATGTTCTTAAGTATGATACCAGTGAGTTTTTATCAATATCTTATACCGGAGGAGGCCATAGGAAAGAAGAGGAATAAACTAAGGTGGTATGGAATAGGCCTTTCGATTGTTTTGACTATTTTATTATTCACTTTCAGTCCAAATATAATTAAGTTTTTTTTCCCAAATTACGTGACATCAATTAATTCAATGAGGATCTTGAGCTTCGGTATAATACCAATGATGGCAATCGGTACGCTTAATTCACGCTTCCTATCCTTACAGAAGACACGCTATATTATGATTGGCTCGTTGATCTATGAGAGCCTTCAAATTGTGCTTATGCTATATTTGGGGAATAGATTAGGGATTACAGGCATTTCTTGGGCGGTTGTAGTGGCTCTAACTGTTCAAGCATTGGTGCTACTATTCTTGAATTTTATGGTGCCAGGCAAGGTAGGAAACCCAGTAGGCAGGGAGCCGTAAGGGTAAGGCCCTACATAGATAATGTGGATTTCGACTAGAACCTTTTTTATAGGATATCCAAAAGGACACTGTTTTTTGTAGGGATTTACTGACATTTAAGTGGAACTAGGAGAGTTGGTTCACTATGTTAAATACATATAGGTCCATTCGGAATTACTCCCCTAGACTGATCGCTAATTCCTGGTTCCTTTTGGTTATTATTCTACTGGAGAATCGGCAATTAATTCCAATACTATATCAAGAACTTAATCTGAATTTCCATCTGATTTATCTATTGTCCATGGAAACCATTTTCCTATAATCCGATCCCAATTGATTTTGTAAGATAGATAGATCATAAGTCCTATTACAGTAACAGTCAGTATTGTGCCTATTACAAGTGAGGTTGGAGTACTTGTGTCCGACATTATTTTATCTATAAATGGTTTGCCAAAATAAACGGCTCCTAGCACAAGCACCTCATTAAACAGAAATTTTCCCGCAAAAGTTGCTGTCGCAAATTTCCACGGGCTATATTTAGCTAGTCCTAAAGGAATGTAAACCAAGTCATCTGGTATGGGTGTAAGCGCCGCAACGAAAGCTCCGCCCCATCCATACTTTGATAATAATCTCTGCAACGGTAACATCCTTGCCCTAACTTTAGGGCTTAGAATATTTCTACCGTAGTAGCTGGCATAAAAAATAATTAATTTTGCTGAAACCGCCCCAATAGCGCTAAAAAGTGAGATCAAGTGAGGATCTAAATTCTTGTTAAACGCTGCCGTTATGAGAACTGGAAAATAAGGTACCGGAACAAAAACTATTATACTTCCTATAAAACTTATTAAAAAGATTCCGGGATAACCAAAATCATCATAGAATGCAAATATATCTTCAATGGAGGTCAAGTTTTACTTTGGTCTCGCTCCTTCCCTATATCTACTTGCTAGTAAGCTCTTCCAATAATTATCTTTGAACTTGCCGGGAGGCGACAACAGATACAGAACTTGTCGTCAAGATTTTCCTGGCCTTCAAAGGGGATTACTCTAATGTCTGCAGAAGTCTCCTCTTTTATTCTAAGTTCGCACTTGACATTACCGCACCAGAAAGTAGAAATAAAACCACCGCTAGTTTCTAGGATCGATTTCGCCTCTTCTAGTGTTAGAGCAATCCTCGTATTTTCCTTAAGTTTTGACAGTGCTCGATCAAACAAGCTTGCTTGAATTATTGAGAGCAAATCCCTAATCTTTTCTCCAATACCTACTCTCTGAATTATGTTCTTCTCACGAGTATCTCGCCTGACACACTCTACTTGCATATTTTTGATATCTCTGGGACCTAAGTTTATTCGTAAGGGTACGCCTTTAGTTTCCCAGTCGTTAAACTTCCAACCTGACGTATATTCATCTCTGTCATCCGTATGCACTCTTATTCCTATCTGGGTCAAAGCCTTTTCTAGATTCCGTGCTTCTGAAATTACCTCTTCCTTGCTAAGATCGTTATAGATAGGTACTATTATAACTTGAATGGGAGCAATCATTGGTGGAATTATGATGCCCATATCATCGCCGTGCGTCATTATAATAGCACCTATGACCCTCCAAGAAATTCCCCAAGAGGTTTGCCATACTAGATGTTCCCCCATATCTTTGCCAAGGTATTTGATTTCAAATGTTGACGCAAAATTTTGACCTAACTGGTGTGACGTAGCCATTTGCAGACCTTTACCATCAGACATTAATGATTCCAAGCAAGTTGTATATTTTGCTCCGACAAATTTTTCTTTTTCAGACTTGTAACCTGATATAGTTGGAATACCTAGATAATTCTCTATGAAATCCTTGTAGACCTCAAGTATTAACCGAACCTCCTTATCCGCATCGTCTTCAGTAGCATGTGCAGTATGACCTTCCTGCCACAGAAATTCTGAATTTCGTATGAAGGGCTTTGTAGACTTTATCTCTGCACGCAAAGCGCTATTCCAAAAATTTAATTTTAATGGGAGGTCTCTATGACTCGAAATCCATTTAGAAAACATAGAATATGCAAGGGTTTCGGAAGTAGGTCGCACCGCTAATTTTTCGCTTAATTGATTATCACCTGCGTTAGTAACCCAAAAAACCTCTGGATTAAATCCATCAAAATGATCTTGTTCTTTAGAAAGCAAACTTTCAGGAATTAATACAGGTAAGAAACCATTTCGATGCCCAAGTTGCTTTAGTTTTGTATCAATTATTTGTTTAATAATTTCCCAAATTTCATACCCATATGGTCGCAAGACTATGAACCCTTTCATTGGAGCGTAATCAGCTAAACCCGCTTTTAAGACAGATTGAACGTACCAATTACTAAAGTCTGTACCTTGTTTTACGGTGATTCCGAGGTCCTTTTTCACATCTAATTATCTCATCTTATACCGACTATTGATTATTGTAATGGTAAGGGCTCGCCTTTGCAGAAGACTTTTCCACTAATTCTACTATGAAAGTTACTGCATACATAGCATTGTACAAATCCAATTTCTTTTTCTAGGACCGGGCAGTCAACCGCTTCAAGTTTCATCCTCTTTAGCATTTTGGGACTTACGCCCTTTAGTTTCAATTTTCCCTTTTCATCCATCATCCCAACAGTGCGCAACTCTTTCTTTGCCAATTCTTCAAGGGGAATGGCCTTTTCTACTCCCTTTATAGCAACTACGAATTTGGCTTCCGGGACTTCGCTCATTGAATTTCAATAATATACTGACGGATTATATCATCCTTCCTATAGATAGAACTTAATGCAATAGATTTGACATGACTTGGATTCATTGAGGAAGATTGTGCTTTTAAAAGAAAAATCTGTTCTTAGTGACAAAATGTTGTTGTCGATCTCAATGATTAAAAGTAACCAGAGGACATATTTTAGAGATTTATATTTCATTAAACCTAATCTTATGAGTCTAATTTATTCAATATTTCCAGAAGATCCAATTTAGAGAGAACCTTGGCAGTGTATGTTTTGTGCACGTTTTCATTAACTTACTGAAATCAGTTGAAAAAACTCATTAGATTTTAACATAAAAAAAATCATTATATCGAATCCTATTTGATATTTTTATCAAATATTCGACGAAAGTTAATATATTATAGTGAGTCGAGAGTTGATGCAATAGTTAACATGCTAATTATTTTCGATGTAGAGGGTGTCCTATTAAACGCGGAATATTTGCCAGTACTGGCCCAAAAATTCGGACCACAAAAGGAAAAAGAAATTTGGGACATAACTAAACTAGGGATAAGAGGTGATATCAATTGGGAAGAGGGTCTTCGTAAAAGGGTAGGGGCCCTAAGAGGTATTCCTTATGAAGATTGTTCGTTAATCGGAAAAAACCTCGAAATTATGCCGGGGGCGATGGTTCTTTGTAATGCCCTGAAAAAGGCAGGATGGAAAATGATAGCAGTTTCCGGAGGGTTTACATTAATCACGGATAGACTTAAAGAAGAATTATTTTTAGACAAGATTTTTTCTAATGAACTAGTCTTTAAAGATGGTAAATTAGATGACGTAATTATCAATGTGACTTCAGATAAATCTAAAGCAGTTGCTAATATTATCAAAGAGTGGGCGATAAGAAAGGAGGATATTGTGGTCGTTGTAGACGGAGCAAATGATCTAAAATTATTCGATATCGCAGGGTTTACGGTTGGATTTTGTCCAGTTGACGTCGTTAAAGAAAGGGCTGATGCCATTATTGAAATAAGAGACTTAACTCTATTGCTAAATTTACTTGAAAAGAAGTTTGGAAAAGCCGTTCTTACTAACACTCACCCTTGATTTGTAGTATATTCAGGCTTTAGCTATCATGAAACGTATTAGTAGAATCGAGATAATTCCCATAAAGATTGAGGACGATGTCTTCGAGAAAGACATCTCGGATGTGATTCTGAAATCGATTTCGCAGGCAAAAGAGTCATTGAGGAAAAATGACATTTTGGTAGTGACTCATAAAATCATATCAAAGGCAGAGAACCGCCTAGTTAATTTGGCTAAAATTAACCCATCACCCAAAGCCAAAAGGATAGGTAAATCGCAGAATAAAGATCCGAAGATAATTGAGCTAATAATATCCGAGGCGCGTGAGTTAGTAAAATTACGAAATGGAGTTATAATAGCCGAAACTAGACATGGCTTTATCTGTGCTAATGCAGGAATAGACACCAGCAACGTAAGCGCAGAAGGAGATATAGCCGCTTTGCTTCCAGCAGATTCTGATTATTCTGCTAGAAAGATAAGGAAGGCGATATGGAATAAGAAAAAAAAGGATATAGCAGTAGTAATTACGGATACCTTTGGAAGACCTTTCAGAGAGGGCCAAATTAATATAGCGATAGGTGTTTCTGGACTGAATCCGATCAAAAGTTATATCGGTAAGAGAGATATGTATGGCAAACCCCTTAGGGTAACTGAAATTGCTATAGCCGATGAAATTGCTTCTGCCGCAGAGTTGGTTATGAAAAAATCTGCATGCATACCCGTTGTCATTTTAAGAGGATTGCAGTATAGTTCCAAACCAGCGAAGATTTCAATACTCATCAGACCTAAGAAGAATGATTTTTTTAGATGAGTGTAATTATGTTAATTTGGCGCCTCTCATTACCTTTGTTTCGATGCTCAAAAATCACACAAAAGTATGGAATAATTTTATAGTTGAATTCAGTCAATTTAAAGTTCTCACGGTTAATCGTAAACATTTAATAAAAATCGGTGAAGTGTAATTAATAGTTGAAGCAAGAATGACGGAAAATGAAGAATCAACTAAAAAGATAATAGATGTAAGGGGCCTTTATTGCCCTGAACCTGTTTTCAGAACCAAAATTGAAATTGAAAAATTAATTGTCGGCGACAAAATAAAGGTCATAGCAGATGATCCTGAGTCTGAGGAAGATATTTCGAATTGGGTGAAAAGAACTGGTCATGAACTCCTTGCACTAGAAAAGAAGGAAAAAGACCTGGAATTTTTGATTAGGAAGGCAAAATGACTACCTCCACCACTCATCATAATATATTGCAACGAATTGGAGGTACGCCTTTAGTAGAGTTATCAAGTTATTCTACGAAAAAAGTTAGGTTATTTGCCAAGCTCGAATGGTATAATCCTTTTGGTTCTGTAAAGGATAGACCTGCATATTGGATGATCCGGGAGGCAGAAAAGAAAGGAACCATCAAGAAAGGACAAAGCATTATCATCGAACCAACCTCTGGAAATACAGGTATTGCATTAGCCGGGATAGCTCAATCTATGGGTTACAAAGTAGAGATAGTAATTCCAGAGCGCGTAAGCAACGAAACTAAATCAATATTAAAAAACTTAGGTGCGATTCTGCATGAAACTTCTGATGACCTCTGCCCAAGGGTTGGAGCTGGAACAGATCAAAGTATTGCCCTAGCCAAAGCGATAGCCAAGCCTCGACCAGAATTATATTTCATGCCAAACCAATATGAAAACGATGCAAACTTTTTGTCACACTATGAAGGAACTGGTCCAGAAATCTGGGAACAAACAAATGGAAATTTAACCCATTTTTTCAGCGGTTGTGGAACAGGAGGCACCATAACAGGAACTGCAACATTTTTGAAGGAGTTGAATAATAAGGTGCAGATTATCGGCATTCAAGCTCAACAAAATCACCTTCTCCAAGGCCTGAGAAATTTTGAAGAATCTGCAAAGCCAGAATTATTTATTCGCAGGGAAAAGGTTGTTGACCAGCTCGTTACGGCAACCAACAAAGATTCATTTTACTTTGTAAAGGAACTTCTATCCCGTGAAGGACTATTTGTAGGTCCATCATCAGGTTCTGTCGCGTCTGCAATGATTGAAGTTTCGAAATCGATTAATGAGGGAATTTTGGTAGGAATATTTGCAGATGACGGGAGAAAATTCAAGAGTTTATACTCTCAACTCGATCTGTTTCGGCCCGACGAATACCTTGAGGCAGAAATGAGACTTCCCCCCCTGGCTTACGATCCAGTTGGCTAAGAGACGGAAGCAGATTTGGTCCTATCAGGATTGTATTCTCCTAACCATTTTTCCACGTCTAGAGCAGCCATACACCCAAAGCCAGCCGCGGTCACTGCCTGCCTGTACCTAAAATCATGAACGTCTCCAGCAGCAAATACTCCGGGGACACTTGTTCTTGTTTGTTCAGTTACTATGATATATCCCTTGTCATCGAGCTCAAGCTGGTCCTTAAAGATTGAAGTATTGGGATCGTGACCTATAGCGACAAAGAGCCCTCCTACTGGAAGGACTTCTGTTTTTCCGTTTTCTAAATTCTTGATTTCAATTTGCTCGACTTTTTTGTTTCCAATAATTTGCACCACAACATGATTCCAAATGAATTGAATTTTAGAATTCTCGAAGGCTTTCTCTTGTAAAATTTTGCTTCCTCTTAATGAATTTCTCCTGTGTATTATTTTTACTGATCGACCAAATTTTGTCAAGAATGTAGACTCTTCCAACGAGGTATCACCTCCTCCAACCACAGCAATATCCTCACCTCTGAAAAATGGTCCGTCACAGGTAGCGCAGTAAGAAACTCCCCTTCCTGCAAATATGTCCTCTCCTTTAATTCCTAATTTACGAGGTGACGCACCGGTACATGCCAATACCGATTTTGCTTGATAATTTTCGGAGTGAGTAGATACCAAAAAGGGGTATGATTTGAAGTCAACCTTTACAACTTCATCATCGATAATAGTGGCGCCAAATCTTTCTGCCTGTTGCCGCATATTCATCATTAGCTCAGGTCCAAAAATCCCATTAGGAAAACCTGGATAGTTTTCAACTTCACTGGTCGTCATTAGCTGGCCACCGGGCAGGTTTCCGGAAATTAACAAAGTTTTAAGTTTAGCCCTAGAAGTATATACACCCGCTGTGTAGCCTGCAGGACCTGAGCCTATAATTATAACATCATACTTATTTTTAACTGTGTTTTCAATCTCTTCACTTTTTATGCTACGTTCATCGCCTTTTTGAGTTGCAGACATAATAAGTTAAGTGGATAAGTAGATAGGATCATTTAATTATTTGTTCGTCAACTGTATTCTCTAAATAAAGGGTTACTTTGCAAAGAATATACAATTCTTACTCGACGTTCGTTACAAGAGTGCTATTATTTTATTAAATTTGAGGCAAAAATGTATATTCCAAGAATATATTATGGATTTGTGTATAACTCTAAAGCTAACTTTTAGTTAAATTAAGGCCGCAGGTTTTTATTTTCAAAATTCAAATTTGCGAAATTGAAATGTTAAACATTTAAAGTATGGTAGTAGAACCAATCCTTATTGTTTCATAAACAGTAGAAAGAACAGAATTCAGATCTATCAGAATTAGCGAGCTTATCTTTCTGTGAACGGACATTATGAACCTAATTCTACAATTTGATTAAATTTGTCCCTTCGAGGCTCATGTGATTCCATTCATGGCTAGAAAACCAAGGCTCGGTAAATATTCGATCCTATTTCCAGTCTGGTGTCGATGACCAAATCGAATTCAATTTATTTGAATCCTTGGCTGAGCAGGCAGTTCTTTCAGTTTAGACAAGCCGATTTGGGCAGCCTTTTTGCCTGATAGAAGCATGGAACCGAAAGTAGGGCCCATTCTTGGCAGACCGTATGTCTCTGTGACGGACATACCTGTGGCAATTAGTCCAGGAAATACTTCGCCAGTTTGTTGGACTACAGAGTCTTCTCCTCCTTCGACCCACATTGGATCCATTCCCTTCCACTCGATGTACCCTCTAGACATTAATCTCTTTACGGCCACCGAATCATGACCTGAAGCGTCTATTACAATCTTCGATTCCAAAGCCACAGGATCAACACATGTTATGTTCCGAGGTAATGCAGAAACTGGCATCCAATTCACAACCACCCCGCTTACCCTATTGTTCTTCAAAACAAGATCGTCAAATTTTGTCAATTGTAGAAATCTTACTCCAGCATCACAAGCAGAGGCAATCAATTTCGAACACGCATGGGGCCCCCATGCAGCGAATAAAGAGTCAGAAATCTTTCTATAGGGTACTCCTAACTCCTCCCAAATCTTTTGTGCGGGCGCCCTTACAGTTACTGGATTCATCATATAACCTCCTACCCAATAGCCACCTCCAACATAATTATTTTGCTCAACAATTAAGGTTTTAGTTCCATTGGCTGCTAGCTCACGGCCAGCCATTAATCCCGCAGGCCCCCCGCCGACTATTATAACGTCACTATCAGAATACTCTGTAATTGTTTCATTGAACATGTTTACAATTGCCTTTGTGATATCTTTTTCACTTACTTTCGCAAAAACTTTGTCCATAATTACCTGATCTCGATACTGGTATTAATATGCTTTCTAAAAGATACAAATAATGTCGTTTTAGTCACCCTCCCACTTGCCAGCTAATTTTGTCATTATTCTTTTACTATGATTCATTAATTCCCGATAGTTGTATCTGTGTTCTATGAATTATCGTTTGCAAGAAAAATGTGAAACCATAATTGAGGGTCATTGAATCATACACAATAGCATTCCGTTTCTATATGGCCCTTACTAATTTTCCTTGAATGTTCGATCCCTCAAACTAAGTTCGCGACTAGATTCCAGATCATTTGTCAATAGTTTTCGAAAGAGGATTCTGCCTCACTCTTTCTACGATATCTGTAAGGACTTGCAAAATTTCAGACTTATGGGAGATGAGGTACTCTTGTCCTTTATTTTCTAATCTTATTCTGAAGAGACGTAGATCACGGTGCTGTTCAAAAAATTGTTCAATAAGGGCATTCCCATGCTTAACAGGATTAGTTAGTTGGTCAAGGGCTTCCAGGGTAACCCCCAAATTACCGTTCCTTACTTCTTCAATTGCCATATCGAGTAGTTTGAGGATCTCTTTAATCTCTTGAACAGGAGCTAAAACTTCTTTTTTAGTCATCAAGAAACCCGACCTTTTCACTTCCCCCAGTTTTTCTGATAGCCCCTTTGCTAATTCGTAATAAGCTTCCTTACCTAAAATGCTTTTTTTCTCCTTTTTGACAACTAATCCCTTCATCTCTAGCCGAAGCAGTGCATCTTCTACATCCTCCTTGTTCATTCCTGTTACCCATACTATTTTACCTGCATAATCATAACCTTGCCTCACGGATTCTAGCGCCACAACCTCAATTATTCTCATAAATCCTTCTTCTGCATGAGCGTTCTCAAAGTCCCTATCCCGGACAGCTTTTTTAGCATGCGAGATATCAATTTCAATTGCCCTCCTTAATGCTTCCATCCCCTCATCAACTCTATTGCTAAGCGTAAGATAACAAGCTCTATTATACCACGACATGCCATCATATGGGTCAGCATCTATTGCTTTATCGCTGCATTCAACCGCCTTATCATAATTATTCATTTTGTAATAAGCCAATCCTTTTAAATTCCAGGCCTCAGAATTACCCAAATCAATATCTAGAGCTTTATCATAAGATGCAATAGACAAATTATACTCTTCAAGGTGAAAATGTGCATATCCTTTCTTAATCCACGCGTCAACATATAGAGGATCTATTCTCAGAGATAACTCGAAGCATCGTATTGCATCGTGCAGCTTGTCATTAGACATATGATTTATTCCTTTGTTATACAAATCCCGGGATTGTATTTCACGGTAATCACGTTTGTTGCCCGTGTCATCTGTACCCACCTTAGAGTCGGAAGATTCTAATTCTTTCCTACTACTCTTAAAGAATCTTCCCATCGGACTTTATTGTTAATGCCGAAAATAAATAGATTTGCCATGGTAAGTATCAAGTATAAATTTCCGATATTGGTGGTAGTAAATTCTAGGTTGTTCAATGAGTTCAAGGCACAAAATCAAATCTTTGGATACCGACCATAGATAACTTTTGAGCTTAGGGTTAGATACTTCTTCTTAAGTAAATAGAAACATTCTTTCAATCTTAATTTCTCCGCTTGTTTAGCAAAAATCAACTGTTGAAGAAATATTGAAGATAAGATGATTTCAACAACGGAAGAATCCCCACACTTAATTGAAATTGGTGGTAGTCCCACATTTGATAGCATATTTCGGATTTTGGTATACCAACTAACAGTCTCCATATTGTTCCGCTCAAGAATAAATATGGTGTCATCCTTTGTCACTCCAAAAATAGGAGAATGAAAGAACTCATCTATTAGATCAGCATCGGAGTGAAATCCAAAAATCTCAGCGATCTTCAGTTTCCCATAAATAGCACATGGAAACAGAAAATCGTTACCTAGAAAGAAATACAATCGAGGGCTGAATACTATTTTACTATATTCACCCATCATTTTTTGGCATTTTCTATATATGTTACTGATTTCTCTCGTCTCTACCTCTGATATAAGTGAAAGACAAATAAGAGTTGCAGCAGTAAAACTCAGTGTACCTGCTGTAGTTTGATTAGGCGTCGGAATGTTAATTGTTATGATATCCCTGCAACTATTTGCTAGCGGACTTTCTGGGTTTGCAGTAATAGCGGTTGTGTGAATTCCACGTTTACTAAGAATACTTGCCGCCCGAATATTTGTTGAAGTTTTTCCGGAGATAGAAACAAAAAATACCTGACGACCTTCAGCTATATTTGAAAGCGAAAAAATATCTGAAGGATTAAGTGTTATGGCCTGGAATCCAGAAACATATCTTGAAATAAGTCCGGCTACATACGAATCTCCGCTGCCAACAAAAATACACTCCTTTGGTATTTTTGGGGTTGGTAATTGTAAAGATGGTAAAATACTTCTTTGAAGATTAATTTCCATATTCATAGCTTCAATCGAATTCATAACAGTATTCTTTTTATGATTGTAAAGTATTGAACTTTGCTAGATATTCTGCCTTTTTAAAGCAGAATGGATTATTTAGTACATCCGCCTTAATATGTTCGTGCAGAACTACTATGAACTCCTAAGTTTAAACCAAGACGCTTCGACTCAAGAGATAAAGAGGTCATTTAGAAAGTTGGCTTTAAAGTATCACCCAGATAAGAACAAAAATTCGGAAGAATCGAGAGAAAAATTTATGTACATTGTTGAAGCATACGAGGTTCTTTCTGATGAAAGCTCTCGCAAAAAGTACGATGAATCATTAAATTCAGATGTCAAAAGTACTGTATTTGCCCGCCGCTGGTCACCCCCGGCTGATTTAAAGGATATATACAGTTATGCAAATTTGAAGAGGACCTACGGGCGTGGAGGAATGTGGGATATAAGTCAATCTGCGAGTATGGGAATGTGGAAGGCTACCTTGGTACTTTTCGTTTCATTAGGTGTGGTGGCATTGGTTGTCCTTCTAATGAGATAACATGAAATTTAGTTCAAACGTCCACCTTTTCTTGCTTGAGAATTTTTAGACATTGTAATTAATTTGTAGGAAAAAAAAGAGGCAAGTCCCAAATTTGGCAATGAAAAATACAGAAAGGTTTTTGAAGAGGTAACCAGAAATGTTATTAAACCGAGTGTAGCGACCACCAAAGATATGCCCAAAAGTATGATCAAGTAGGATCTTAAAACTGCCAATCAAACTAAATCAGATTTACGGTTTAAAAAATGTATTTCAGAAACTAGAATTAAATTTCAACATAATAGTCTTCATCTTAACCCATCCAACAAGTGACTATAGTGTAGGTGTATATCGAATTTCTAAGCCTTCGCTAAGCATGCCATATATTTTTCAATCCATGTCCAGTTTAAATTATCTCCGTAAATGAATAAAGTGTTCTTTAGATAAAGGCACATCATCCTGTTCTAGGTGGTCTTGCAAACATATTCTCACTGTTCATATGATATTCGATCGATAGGTATGGATCCTTTTGTTTACCGGTCAAAATTCCTACCACAATATCGTCAGACTTTATCAAACTTTCCTTTCTGAGTTTTTTTATCCCTGCGGGCACTGCGCCGGAAGCCATTTCACAGTCAAATCCATTGAGGCCTACGACTGCCATTCCATCGCTCATCTCCTTATCGGTTACTTCAACAACAACGCCTTTAGTAAAATCTAGCGCCCTTAAAGCCTTCATCATATTAACAGGTTTTCCTATTTGAATGGCTGTAGCCTTGGTTTTTGGTTTTGTTCCACTACGGTCTTTATCTTGGTAATAATCATTCAAAAGTTCCAAATCAGGTTTACCGTTATTCCATTGTAACTTTCTGCCACCAAACTTTCCGGTCGTCAATTCGTAGAATGTGTTGGCGCCTGTGGCATTTACAACTAGAAGCCTCGGTATTTTTTTTATCCACCCCCAATCGTATAACTCCATAATGGCCTTCCCGCAGCTTGATGTGTTACCAAGAGCACCGCCAGGGTAAACGATCCAGTCTGGTGGAGTCCAATTAAGATGTTCGAGCAATCTGTATATTATTGTTTTTTGGCCTTCTATTCTGAAGGGGTTTATTGAATTTACTGTATAACCGCCATCGTTTTCACAAACCTTGAGTGAGTGAGAAAGCGCATCATCAAAATTTCCGTCCACTTCTACAACTTGCGCTCCAAATTGGAAAGCTTGTCCAAGCTTGCCGGGGGCAACTTCACCTTTCGGAACAAATACTTCACAGGCCATATTTTCATTCGCTGCGTACATAGCCGCGGAAGCTGATGTGTTACCCGTGGATGCGCAAATAAGTTTAATTGTTCCAAGTAACTTTGCGTGTGTCACTGCAGTACTCATGCCGTTATCCTTAAAGGACCCGCTTGGATTGTACCCTTCAGGTTGTAAAAACATTGAGTCAGGGTCCATATTAGCGAATTGGGCGACTTTGCTCATACGATATGGTTTTGACTGTCTTCCCTCCGATCCGTCCAAGGAAACTAATACTTTAGAACATTCGTTGAAATCTTCTGTATCGACACCTAGGAAATTAATAAGTTCTCTAAATCTCCATACTCCACTTTCATTGAATATGTTACCTTTGGGATTTCGACGTTCATAGAATAATTCGGTTAATTTTTTTGATGGCTTCTTATCATAGATAACATCCAAAAAGGATCCGCATTTGCAGATATTAACGGCCGTATCTATATCATAACATAGACGGCATAATGGATTTATACACTTTTTAATTGGTTTGTTGACCATAATATGCAATTCTTTAAGAATGATATTTAGACGTTTATGCCGTTCAGTCCGTTGCAATCCTATTTGGCTCGCTGATAGGGAATGCACCACAAGTATTACAATATCGTTTCGATCTGGTAACACACGCTGCACAATACGGACATCTGCCAGAGTCACAAATTTCATCCTCACATGGTGGACGAAAGAATGTCCTATAAATCTGGTAATAATACATTTGTTCTTTACTGCGTAGTATCACCTGTTCAGTTCGAACTCTCCTCTTTTCTGACTCGAATTCGAATTTCGTTACTTTCTTCGCTATGAGTTCAGATACCCTGTCCGTTTTTGAACCCTTTTCTAGGGCCATTTTTTTCCTCCAAACTAACGTCCCCAACTCGAATTCAAAAGTTTTCCTCAGTAAGTACTTCCCCCATTTAATCCCCATTTTTTCTCCGACCTTCTCCCGGATATCAGTATTCATAGCGAAACTCAGGAAAGGCTCCTCAAGGTACGGAGTATATATATTAGTGTTTAGGGCGACTCCAATATCTACGGAAGAGAATTTCATATAGTCCCATAAATCATGAAGAATACTTTGAAGTTTGGGTAGCTCGGAATAATATCTGTGAAGATAATTATAACCTGCAAATAGTTCGTCAGCTCCGTCACCAGTCACGAGTTCAGAAAGCCCTTTATTCTTTGCCTCCGTAATTCCGGCATAAATTACACTTGAATTTCTAATCTCCATGGGGTCAAAAGATTTAAGAATTTTAATTACGCTAGGAACCAATCGTAGATAGGTTTCAAAATTAATAATCTTTTCAATATGTGATTTGCTATATTTGGCTGCAACTATCCTGGAATAATGGAGGTCAAGTGAGTTGTCACCGAAGGAAATTACGATGGAGACGTCAGGCTTTATTAAGCTGCACAATATACTGCTATCGAGGCCTCCTGACAAAAGTAATGGTTTATGTATATACTTCGATGTTACATGAAATAGATTCTCGATTAGTATGTTTCCGGAGTACGTAACAATTGTATTTGCACAACCGAGTACTTTATTTATTTAACGTATTTTAAGCAGATGGGAAAGTCAAAAATATAGTGTAGCTTTTTTGACTATACCTAGTTTATTTGCTCTGTCAAAGTAGGATTTAGGCATTTTGTTCGAGCAATTGCAATCCTTCAGTTGTAATCTGGTAATGCTTAGAGCTCTTTCTTACGTACTGAACCATCCGTTCCAGGTGGTAGTATATCGAACCGGTTGACAAATCAGTGGCGTCTTTTATTTCAGAAAAACCAGCCGATCCATTTCTGTCAGCAATTGCTTTCAGGATTTTCATTCTAGTTCTCCTAGCACGAAGCTGGGTTTCTCCAGTCAATGTCGTCCTTATGTTTAAAAAATATTTATCCTTTTCTCCAAACTCTTAATGCTGGTTGAACTCAAAGACTTGAGTATTGTCAAACCGTTGGACTAGTTGGCATTGTTTGGGATTCCACAATAATTATAAGTGATTTCTGATTTAGCGGAAATATGCCGGTCGATCCTGTATGCGGAATAGAGTTGGATGAAACTCTGGCTACAATCCTTGAGCATCGCGGAAAGAAGTATTATTTTTGTTGTGAGGGTTGTAAAGGGATCTTTTCCCGCAAGCCTAAAAAATATGCAAATTGAATAAGGTGTCTTGAAATTTATATAATACTGTACCAGAATTTAATTATGCAAAATTATTCACTTAGTCACATCCTTTTGACAGCATCATAATTATCTTATACTTTTGTCGAATCTATGTACATTGTCTTGTCCTAATATAGAAATAATTTGTGGCAAGTGTGGTAATTTAGCGAACAGGTCTCTTTATCTTAAATCTGTTAGGGATATGTTGAAATCAGCAAGTAATCGATGCAGAAATTGCGGAGCACCATTGAGTCATGCAGATTTTACCATATCCATTGAGAAAAGATAGTATCACCGTGATCATTTTTATAGATAATCGCTATTAAAGTCAGTGGTATTATATGCAGTAACAAGAAATAATGTACCGCTAGAACTAGTTCACCACGATTGTCCCTGTTGATACCCTATTTTGAGGATCAAAAAACTGATACTGACCAACTGATTTAAAGGTGTACTCTGCAGTTCCTCCAAAGGGTATCATAGTTGTCAGCAATAAATTTTTGTAATTATTCCCAAACAAATTCATGGTATGACTATGATGCTCATCTAAATTTATCCAAATTACTTTGGTACCATTCTTTATACTAAAAGATCCAAGTGAAGAGTCATCTTTGTAAAGATCGTTATAAACCTCTCCATAATTACCGCTATAAGTTATAACTATATACTTAGTTCTAATAGATAAATCTACTCGCTTGCTAAAATTATGAAATGGTGAATTGAATTCAGTTCCTTCAGCTTTTGAATAGTCTACCGCATATTGCGAATTATTTGAGCGTAAACCGATCTTATAATTCAATGCATTCTTATTAGCTTCGCATCTAGCGGTAGGATTCTCGCCGCATGAAACACAATATGTTGAACAGTCGCTATTTTGACCTTTCAGTATAGGGAAATATTTTGTGATCTTGTCAGTACCTGAACCGGGATCTGAACCAGTACCTGAACCGGGATCTGAACCAGTACCTGAACCGGGATCTGAACCAGTACCTGAACCGGGATCTGAACCAGTACCTGAACCGGGATCTGAACCAGTACCTGAACCGGGATCTNAACCAGTACCTGGGTCATTTACCAAAGCTCCACATGACGCCCCCTTACACCGGTCTCCCGCGCAATAATCGCCTTTACATCCATCACCTGAACACCTTTCTCCAATACACCCTTTGCCAGTACAGTAGTTACCTATACATCCATCACCTGTGCATCCTTCGCCATGACAATTTTGTGACAAAGAATATGCATTATCAGATAGCCAAGTTGCGAATAATGGGAAAAATCCAAAAATCAAGAAAAAATAAATAAATGAATTCATGTGATACTATAAAGGTTGTCAACTTGCAGATAAGGATAGCTCTGACTAATGTAGATTAAGAAGCTATCACAAATACACGAGTTAGAGTCGCCATTAGTATTTACTAATATTTTATATGACCAAAACGATGTGTCCTATGGACCAATAGTCGTAAATGTATTGTCGAGATTAATTTTATAATACGAATTGGCTGTGCGTCTGAATAATCCAACTTCCAATACGCCTGGGATTAATTTTATTTTATGCTCCAACTCCTTTGCATCGTAATTATGCTGAATTTCAGAATCATATATTATATTGCCATTTTCGGTTATGAAAGGATACCCTTTTTGGAGTAGACGAAGTCGAGGCAGCAATCCTAACACTTTTAGATGATTCAGAACAGAAACCCTAGCAAAATTATGTACTTCTATCGGAATCGGGATGTTAAGAGACTTGACAAATTTGTTAGAGTCGCAAATTATGACAAATTGCTTTGTTGAATCGATAAGAATTTTTTCCTTCAATAATGCGCCGCCCCCACCTTTTATCATGTTGAAATTGGAATCAATCTGATCCGCCCCATCGATAACAAAATCAACTTCAGGAATTTTGTTTTCGTCAACGATTTCAAGACCTAAGGATTCGGCGAAACCTTTTATTTGGAGCGAAGATGGAATAAATTTCTTATCATCCATTTTTCTCAATCTTGCCATTTGTGTTAGAACGCCTGATACCGTTGAACCACTTCCCAGACCGATGATCCTACTATCAGTGATATACTTCTTACAAATATTTTCAGCTATGTCTTGAAATATATCGCCCCTATTATTTTCCATAAAAGATCCACCGCGAATGAAAAATCTTCACTATAACTTCAAAGCAAGTCTGACGTTAACTTAAATCTTTTTTATACAACATTAATCTTCTATTCATTTTGATATTCCGATTTATTTTTTATTTTGCAAAAGCGCAAGGGTAGCCTTAGACTTAAGAAGCTCCTTGTCGGCTCAATAAAAAGGCACGGCAAGTCATTGTTCTGAAGCCAGCGAGTATATATAAGAAATCATTTGTGAATAGTTTATCAATGGCAGAAATGAGTGGTGCAAAAGCGCTAATCACTTCTCTCGAAAAGGAGGGGGTTGATGTCATTTTCGGGCTGCCCGGAGGGGCTAACTTGCCTATTTATGACGCGCTTGTTGATGCTAATTTCAGGCATATCTTGGTTAGGCACGAACAATCAGCAGCTCATATGGCTGATGGGTATGCGCGCATCAAAAGAAAAGCTGGAGTCTGTTTTGCAACTTCGGGCCCTGGAGCTACGAATTTAATTACAGGCATTGCAACTGCATACGCAGATTCTTCCCCTATAATTGCAGTTACCGGGCAAGTTCCTTTAATGATGATCGGAAAAGATGCATTCCAAGAAACTGATATTATAGGGGTGGCCAATCCGTGCACAAAGTACGCTTTTCAACCTCGGACGGCAAATGAAATTCCTGAGGTGGTAAAGAAGTCATTCTATATAGCTGAAAGCGGGAGGCCAGGTCCTGTTTTGATTGATATACCCAAGGATGTTCAACAGAGTAAGGCAGACATAGTGTTCCCTGATTTAATTAAAGTAAGAGGGTATAGCCCTATTACGGATCCTGATTTAACCAACGTAGGTAGAGCGGTTCAACTGTTGCAATCTGCACAGAGACCTATTATCATGGCTGGTGGTGGAGTCATACTCTCAGGAGCATTCTCAGAACTTCAAGCCTTGGCAGAATTGTTAATGGCTCCGGTAGTCACTACATTTAAGGGAAAAGGGGCATTTGCGGAAAATCACCCTCTTGCCATGGGACCTATTGGGATGCATGGCCATCCTGAGGCAAATAAAATAATTCTTGAGGCTGATCTAATTCTGGCGGTGGGAGCTAGATTTTCAGATAGATCTGTTGGAAGGTTCGACGAATTTGGTAAAGGTATGAATATCATTCATATGGATATAGATCCTGCTGAAATAGGTAAGAACAAATCTGTAGACATTGCTATCATTGGGGACGTAAAATCCTCGTTACGATCTATGGTGAAAATGTTGTCGAAAAAAATAATTAAAAAGGAATCAAATAATGAGTGGCTAAAGAGAAGGAAAGAATTGATAGATTACTACTTTGAAACGCTCAAGGATTACCCAAGAGAAATAACAGCAAAGAAATCGCTAAAGAAGCTACGCGAAATCTTGCCTGCGGGGGCAATAGTAACCACCGAAGTTGGTCAATGCCAAATGTGGGCTTCCCTGCACTTTGATGTGATATCACCGGGTACTTTTTTCAGCTCAACCGGACTAGGTACTATGGGTTTTGGTTTTCCCGCATCGATAGGAGCGAAAGCTGCCAGACCAACTGTACCGGTTGTGGATATTGCAGGTGATGGTTCATTTAACATGACTGAAAATTCCCTGGCCGTGTCTGTTTTAGATAAACTGCCCGTGATAGTTTTTTTGCTCAACAACTATATGCTTGGTATGGTGGCTCAGTGGCAAAGGACTTTTTATGATCGAAGATACATGGGAGTCAATCAGCTTAAGTGTCCAGATTATGTTAAAGTGGCAGAAGCGTACGGTGCTAACGGTATAAGAGTTGAATCTATGAATGATTTAGAAAAAGCCCTTAAACTGGCAGTCAAGTCAGACTTAGCTACAGTAATAGATATCCCGATAGATCCAGAGGAAGACGTCTACCCTTTCGTAGCGCCTGGTACAGGTTTAAAAGATATGATAACTGGTGCTTGACCAATGTCTTCTATAGAGACGCGGCCGTTACAACTTCATATAATTTCATCACTAGTAGAGAACAAGCCCGGAGTACTATTTAGGATTACGAACCTCTTTAGATCCAGGAATTTCAATATAGAAAGTATAACTGTTGGAACTACAGAACAGCCGGACCTCTCTCGGATGACCATTACTACAAAAATCGATGAATCCACTCTGGATCAACTCATTAAGCAATTAAGAAAGTTGATAGACGTTGTTGAAGTAATCGAGCTTGATGTGCCTAACACAGTTTATCGTGAGCTAGCATTGATCAAAATGCGAACATTAGATCCTGCAACAAAGATGGAAATAACAAATTATGCTTCAATATTTAGAGCTAATATTTTGGATATTGGTAAGGAGTCCATCACGGTTGAGATAACCGGAACCCCAGATAAAATAGATGCCTTTAAGAATCTAATAGATCACTATGGTATCATCGAAATGGCAAGAACAGGTGTATCCGCTCTTTCGAGAGGAGATTAGTTTGGATGCGAATCAAATCGTAAGAATATTTGATACCACGTTGAGAGATGGTGAACAGACACCCGGCGTGTCTATCACTCCTACTCAAAAATTAGAAATTGCAATAAAACTCGATGAACTCGGAGTCGATGTAATAGAAGCAGGTTTTCCGGTCGTTTCTGAAGGTGAAATTATCGCTATTAAGAACATCGTAAAACAGCGGTTAAAATCCGAAATTTGCGTATTGGCTCGTACTGTGAAATCAGATATTGATGCGGCAATAAACTGTGGGGTCGACTATGTTCACACTTTTATAGCCACCTCGGAAATTCACATGAAACATAAACTAAAGATGTCAAAAGAACAAGTTTTGGAGAGAGCGGTTTGGGCGGTCCAATATGCGAAGGATCATGGGATGAGAGTTGAATTTTCTGCAGAAGATGCGACTCGTTCTGACCGAAAATTTCTTCTGCAAGTCTTTAAGTCTGTCTCGGATGTTCACGTAGATAGAATCGACATTCCTGACACAGTTGGTTACGCAACTCCTCCTTATATCGAATCATTAGTCAATGATATCATTGAAATTACGAAAGTACCTATCAGTATGCACTGTCATGATGATTTCGGATTGGCGGTTGCAAACTCAGTAGCCGGAATCAATGCAGGTGCTACATGCGCACATGTTACTATTAATGGTCTTGGGGAAAGAGCTGGCAATGCGTCGCTCGAAGAGTTAGTAATGGCACTCCAATGTCTTTATGGTAAGAAACACAATATAAATACACAGTTACTATATGAGGTATCTAAATTTGTTTCTAACACGATGGGGATAATTGTGCAACCCAACAAGGCAATTATCGGTGAAAATGCTTTCGGGCATGAATCTGGTATTCATACTCACGGCATTATTAATAACCCTCTTACGTATGAACCTATAAGTCCAGAATTAGTTGGAAGGAGACGATGGTTGCAAGCAGGGAAACATGCTGGAGCTCACGGGATAAGAGCAATGCTTGGAGATTTCGGAATTGACCCAACTGATGAACAGTTGCATACAATAGTAGAAAAACAAAAAGACATTGCTGATTTGGGAAACACAATTACGACTTCTGAACTTTTATCTATTGCTGGCGAAGTATTAAACAGTAACCAATTTGAAGAAAAGTTCAAGCTTCTCGACTTTCATATCGTCACTGGAATGAACATGACTCCTACCGCTGTTGTAAGATTAGTTACTCACGGCAAAAATTTTATTGCTTCCGAAGTTGGTGTAGGACCAGTTGATGCTGCCTTAAAAGCAATACAAAAAATAGCTGCGGAAATCGCCAATATTCGTATTCGTGAGTATCGACTGGATTCTATAACTGGAGGGTCTGACGCATTAGCAGAAGTTTCAGTAAAGGTTGAAGATTTAGAGGGTAACGTGATTTCATCTAGGAGATCCGGGTCAGACGTAGTGGTTGCTTCAGTTCAAGCTTTAATGGATGCAATAAATAAGACAATGTTAAGGAAAATATTGAAACCTAAAAATCGTCAATTCTAAATAATAATAGAAAGAGTTGTACGTAAGTGTATTTTATTGACCAGATATAAAATTGCTCTTGTTTTGGGTGATGGGATTGGTCCCGACCTGGCTAACTCAGGACTAGCATTGCTAAATAAGATAAACGATAATTTTTCTACTATTAAATTTGAAGTGACAGAAGTTGAAGCAGGTGATGGAGCTAAGGTGAAGTATGGTGTTGCGCTACCTGATTTTTCGTTTGAAACTATCAGGAAGTCTAACGTCTGTCTCAAGGCCCCGGTCGGGGAATCTGCAGCAGATGTCATTCTTGTTTTGAGGCGAAACTTCAATCTTTTCGCAAACGTGCGTCCTGTAAAGTCATATCCAAATGTTAAAGCCCTGTCGCCGGACGTAGACCTCGTAACTATTAGGGAAAATACCGAAGACATTTACCTTGGATGGGAATTTCCAGTCAATGATCAAACAATTATTGCATTGAGGCTAACTACTGCTAATGCATCGTATAGAATTGCTGAATTTGCTTTCAAAGAGGCTGTGAGAAGGAACAAGGCTAAGAAAGTTGTCGCGGTTCACAAGGCAAATGTTTTGAGAATGGGGGACGGCTTATTCCTAGCGATGTGTAGAAATGTCAGAGACAAGTATCCAGAAGTGGAATATAGCGAGCTCTATGTTGATGCTTGTGCAATGAACTTGATCCGAAATCCTGCAGATTTTGATGTGATACTTACTACAAATTTATTTGGAGATATTCTTTCTGATGAGGCTGCACAAGTGGTCGGAGGTTTGGGTTTGGCTCCAGCTGCAAATGTTGGAGAGAAATTTGCTATTTTTGAACCTGTCCATGGAGCAGCATTCGATATTGCAGATAAAAATATTGCCAACCCTTCCTCTATGTTTCTTTCAGTGAAGCTAATGCTTGAATGGCTAGCCAGTAAAACTGAAAGCAGGGTACATTGTAAGGAATTGGGGATTGTGGGAAATAAGATCGAACAAGTTTTGGTGAGTATGCTTAAACAGGGTACAAAAACCAAAGAAATTGGAGGTTCATTAAATACCGATGAATTTACAAAGGAATTTCTAAAAAGACTTTTATAAATTTTTCATAATACATCCAACGTCTATTCTCAATCTATAAGCTCCACTTGCATCCCCTTCATTAAACCATAGAATTCCGATCAATACGGTCTCCCGCCTTGGTAACTGATTCACAGAGTTCAGTTAATACTCCGTGTAGCGATTTCGGATGGATAAAGATTATTCGACGACCATATGATCCGGTTCTCAATGTTCCCAACAATCTGCAGCCGTTTTCTGAGGCCCTCTTGACATCTTCGTCTATACGATCTGCTGTTATTGCCAAATGGTGAATACCTTCCCCTCTTTCAGAGAGAAACTTAGTTATGGGGCTGTCGGTAGAAGTAGGTTCCATTATTTCGATTCGAGTATCCTCTAACTGTATAATGGCCACTCGTACTTTTTCATTAGGCACTTCCTCTATGTGAACGCTATCGCTCCTGATGGCCTTTTCAAAGTCCCTTAGTGCGTCATCCAACCTATTAACTGCAATTGCAACGTGGTCTACTCTCAATTATTTTCCCCACCATAACAGTTCAAATCGTCTAAAATGAAAATTTAGGCTCATACCTTCCAAACACTTGCATTAATGAGTTGCTTATTTCTCCCAAAGTGACCCTGTTCTTGACCGCAGATATAATCAGGGGCATCAAATTCTCTTCATCATTTTGCGCGGCTTTCAATAGATTAGTTATTTGGTGATTTACTTTAATTGTGTCCCGATTATTTTTAAAGTTTTTCAGTTTCATTACTTGTTGCCGTTCAGTTTTACTGTCGACTATATTCAATTTAGGTTCCATGTCTTGCAGATCTTGAAATTTGTTTACTCCCACTATGATCCGTTTTCCTTCATCGATTTCTTTTTTAAGTTTATAGGCATTGCTTCTTATCTCTTCTTGGAAAAATCCTTTTTCAATTGCTGCCATCGCTCCCCCCATCCTTTCTATTTTCCTTAAGTACTTTTCGACCTCCTCCTCGATCCGAGCGGTCAGGTATTCAATATAATACGATCCTCCCATTGGGTCAACACTTTTGGTCACACCAGTTTCATTAGCAATTATCTGTTGTGTCCTCAATGCCACTTTGACCGAATCCTCGGTTGGAAGGGAAAGCGCTTCATCCCGGGAATTTGTATGTAACGATTGACAACCACCAAGTACAGCCGCCATTGCTTCTAGAGCAACCCGAACAATATTATTGTCGACTTGCTGAGCGGTTAGAGATTCACCACTGGTCTGCACATGGAATCTTAAATGCCATGACTTGGAATTTTTAGCATGAAATTTGTCTTTCATTAACTTAGAGTAAATTCGTCGAGCTGCTCTAAATTTTGCTATTTCTTCCAAGAATTCCATAGTGCAACAGAAGAAAAATGATAGTCTTGGTGCAAAATCATCGATCTTCAATCCTTTTGTAGTGCAAACATTGATGTACTCGATAGCGTTGGCAAAGGTAAATGCTAGTTCTTGCACAGCATTTGAACCTGCTTCGCGCATATGATAGCCAGATATACTTATCGGATACCATTGGGGAACATATTTGGAACAGTATTGAATCATGTCCCCTATAAGACGCAGTGAGGGTTTGGGCGGATATATGTAAGTATTTCTGGCAATGTATTCTTTCAAAATATCGTTCTGAGTTGTTCCTCTCAATACAGAAGGTGACAGGCCCTGTGACTCGGCAACAGTAACGTACAATGCCAACAAAATTGACGCAGTTGAATTAATAGTCATAGACGTGCTAACCTTTTCGAGTGGTATATTTTCAAAGCATGCCATCATATTTTCGATTGAACTGATAGGAACCCCTGTCCTGCCAACTTCACCTTCCGAGTAGGAATTATCTGAATCACGTCCAGTTTGGGTTGGAAGATCAAACGCTAGTGATAATCCAGTTTGGCCATGATCCAAAAGAAACTTGAATCTTTTATTAGTCTCCTCGGAACTGCCAAATCCGCTATATTGACGCATAGTCCATAATCGTTCACGATACATCCAAGGATAAAGTCCACGCGTAAAGGGAAATTTTCCCGGATCTTCATCGGTTATCTCAAATTTGCTCAGCTCCTTTGGACTGTAAAGTCTCTTTACCGGTATGCCAGAATCAGTTTTTATCTCTTTGACCATTTTCTCTTTCCTTCACTTTGACGTGGTGTAAAAATTAATCTGCAAATTTTCAAGGCAGCGCTATAAGGGTCTATCTCCTTTTTCAATACTTTGTTTATATAACCGCCGTACTGTTTATTGTTTCCTAACAACTGTAAAGAGTTTTCTTTTACGATATTTAAAATCATATCCAACATTTCAGTCTCAATCATTGACCGCTCTTTCTGAATATATTTTTGATCATGGAGCATATGATTTAGCTCCTGTACAATCTGACGAACCCCCTTTCCCGTCCTAGCAGAACATTTTAAAACTTTTTTATCAGCTATTAAATCTAGCAGAATGCCATATATGAAAGAGGCCCCTGTCAGATCGGACTTATTGACCACATAAACATCCCCTATTTCGCTCAAACCAGCTTTTATCGCTTGGATTCCGTCACCCGTATTGGGAGTATAGAGGACAACGGTAACATTTACAATTTTTGATATCTCGACTTCGGACTGGCCCGCACCAACGCTTTCCACTAGGATTATCTGGTAACCAGCTGCGTCGAGTATTCTGATTACATTCCTTAAGGATTTAGAGACTCCACCTTCTGCTCCTCTTGAGGCCATACTCCTCATGTATATTTTATCCCCTAGAGATGAGAGCATCCTGACTCTGTCTCCTAATATAGCTCCTCCGCTTACAGGGCTAGAAGGATCAACGGCTAGGACCGCCACCGTATAACCAAGGTCTCGAAACTCCGCTGCCAGTTTACCTATAAGTGTACTTTTACCAGCTCCTCCAGCGCCAGTGAAGCCAATAGACTTGGCCCGGCCAGTCTTCTTGAAAATTTCTTGCATAATAAGTTTCGAATCGCGTTCATCATTATCAATTATTGAGATGGCTCGTGAGATTGATCTCCTATCCCCCTTCAAAATACCATCAACAATAGACTCCATTTCTGTTAGTTTCGCTTGAGCATATTAAAAAGTTAGGGCCATTGAAATAAAGTTCTATACGAACTAAAATCTTAAATTCAATATCAAGTAATCTTAAAAACATCGACAAAGATTTTAAGCCACGCACGAAGTTTAATAGTAGATTTACTTGCAGCAGATCAAAAAGAAACCTATTAGGATCCTAGTCTCAAAGTTGGGCCTGGATGGTCATGACAGAGGTGCTTTAGTCATATGTAGGGCGTTAAGGGACGCGGGGATGGAAGTGATTTACTCTGGTCTATTTTGTACTCCACAACAAGTTGCTAAAATTGCTTTGGATGAAGATGTGGATGTGGTAGCCATGAGTTTGCTTAATGGAGCGCATTTAACACTTTTTCCAAAGGTAAAGACACTCCTCAACCAACAAGGTGCTAAGAACATTTTGTTAATCGGTGGAGGGATAATACCTGAAAAGGATAAGAAGCTTCTTGAAAAACAAGAAATCTATGGGAATTTTGGACCTGGAACTCCACTCGGTGATATTATAGACTATATAATGAAAAACTCTAAAGGTAAAAAATAAGTAGTGTAAGGGTACTTTTTATTCGTTAAGTAATTTATTGACTGGCATCTTGACTTTGTTTCCACATATTCTTCCTCATTTCATTGCCCACGGTTTCGATCTTGTGTTCCCTCAATTCGTTCATGAAACCTTCGAAGGAATCCTTACCATTCTTCCTATATTCATCCAGCCACTCTTTTGCGAAGTCGCCGGATTGAATTTCTCGGAGGACATTTTTCATTTTTTCTTTTGTGTCGGAATCTATTATTCTTGAACCTCGGGTCAGGCCACCGTATCTTGCTGTCTCGCTTACCCTTTCGTACATCCCACTGATTCCATACCTATGAATCAGGTCCACTATAAGTTTAAGTTCATGGAGGCACTCGTAATAAGCTACCTCCGGTTGATACCCAGCTTCCACTAGCGTCTCGAACGCGGTTAAAACAAGAGCATGTGTGCCTCCACACAGATCGACCTGCTCGCCAAACCAATCTGTTTCTACTTCTTCTTTAAATGTTGTCTCTATTACTCCGGGTCTCGTACTTCCAATTGCCTTGGACAATGCTAGGACAGTATCCATTGCTTTGCCACTATAGTCTTGATAAACAGCTACAAGCGAAGGAGTACCAAAACCTTCCTTATAGAGTTCTCTTACTCTCTGTCCCGGCCCTTTAGGTGCAACCATGATGATGTCAACAGTCTTGGGTGGCTGAATCCACTTCCAATGGATTGCAGCTCCATGTGAAAAACAAAGAGCCTTGCTATCATTCAATTCGGGAGCAATAAACTTTTCATAAACTAACGATTGTTCCATATCTGGGACCAATATATGGATCACTTGTGCCGACTTTGATGCTTCAGAAATCTCCATTACTTCCTGACCATCACTTTTGGCTAAATCCCAACTTTTGCCACCTTTCCTAAGACCAACTACTATGTTTAATCCAGAATCTTTCATGTTATTTGCCTGTGCTCTTCCCTGTATACCGTATCCTATAACAGCTACCTTCGTTCCTTTTAATATATCCAAAGAAATATCGTCATCAAACCACTTCTTTGATGTCATATGTACCGGTACAGCGGTCGTATATATATGCCGTATCGATAGATAGTTGTGTGATAAAAATAGAATAGCAAATTCTATTTCAATAGGATCTATTCTCCAAGAATATAAAAACAAACGCAATCATATTTCCATTTTGAAATAACAATACTTGCATTCTACAACAATAATCCCTTCCGATTTTTCGAGGATTGCAAATTTCTTACCCCCACACCTTTTACAAACTGGGCAGGCTCGTCCCCGAGATTTCATAATATCCATTTGTCTAGTTTTCAAGCCCGACGATACAGGAGTAATCTTATCGCCAGGCTGAATGTCATCTTTAGGGTAAATAAGACTATTGTCACCTTATATTCGGGTAATAGTTCGTCTCATCATTGGATTCAGACACCGGGTCGCATTTTTGGGTTTCAAATAACATCTTTATCCGAGAGACGCCCTTGATGTCATTGATTATTTGGTAGATAGGTTTCGGGACGAGCTCCTCCCAACTCTTATTATTTGCGATACGATTACGAATGTTAGTGGCATTTATGGTTTTCTTATGGAAGAAAACTGGGACCCTTGTTTTAATCGTTCCTCCGCTCGCTACCAACTCTATGACAAATTTGTTTCCTGTATAAATCGTATCAAATTCAGGAACATTTGACTTTACATGTCCCATCCAAATAGCATTATCTTCCAGATTTATTATTGGTATAACATACACCTTACTCATCTCAAATTTTTCTGCCACTAGAGCCTCATGTATCATATAAGTCCTCTCCCCCGCCGTGAAAGGATTAGATGGTGTAAAGTTAAATTGTGATGCAGCTATTGCGATTATAATCTCTTCACATTCAGCCATAACTTGATTAACAAGATTCAAGTGTCCAGTATGGAACGGCTGGTATCTACCGATCATTAAACCCCTTTTAGTTTTTGATATTGCTTACAGCAACCTCCAATTTCTTTTTTTGGGAATTTATTAATTGTGGTTTTATTTTAATAAATAATGGGTCTACTTTACCAAGTTCGCTTCCGGGTTGAACTGCCAGCTCACCTACTAATTTCCATGACTGGATATGGACAGATGAATTATTTCCCTTGTTATCAATTCCAAGCTGCTTCCAAATCCTTTCAGCAGCGAAAGGGATAAATGGTTCTAATAGGATTGCCAAGGTTCTTACTGCATTGACTACTAGAAATACCATTGTATTTGCTCTTTCTGGCGTTGCCCATGGTTGTTTTCTTTGAAAGTATTGATTTAATGCTGCAGAAAATCCAATAATTTCTCTTAGTGCCTTGTCCATTTCATTATTTTCCAATTTGGTTCCAACAATATCTCCAATACATTCTAATTTATTTAAAATTTCTTTGTCCTCAAAATCGTACTCTGAAGGCGTTGGGACTTTATCATAGTATCTTCTGCAAAATGAAAGAGAACGATTAATAAAGTTACCAATATTATTGACTAATTCGTTGTTTATTTTTTCTGCAAAGGCGTCCCAATCAAAATTCACATCATTTTGAGAAAAGCTAGTTATCGAAGCAAGATAAAACCTGAGATAGTCTGGTTCAAAAGTTTTAATGAATTCTCCTAGACTTATGTACCAGTTCCTGCTTTTAGAAATTTTCTGATTTGCGAGCATCAAATGACCCCGTGTGGGTATGAAGTCAGGAAGCTTATATTCTTCGTTAAGCGCCATTCTGATCGCGGGTAGAAAAAGATAGTGATGATATACAATGTCCTTACCTATAAAGTGATACAATCCTGAATCATTCCATTTTATTTTTGCTACATTTAATCCACCTAGGCAATCAGCTAATGCAGAAATGTAACAGAGATGATTATCAAACCAGCCGTAAAATACTCTCGTATTTCTCTTTTTGTTCGAATTGTTACCATTATTTGAATCATCTTCAGTCGATGGTACAGTAATTCCCCATGAAATATCCCTAGTAATATCCCAATCATGTAAGCCCTCATTGATCCAATGTAAAACATATTTTTTAACATCTAATTGAAGCGAATCATTGCCGACTAGCCACTTTTCTAACTTATTTGTAAAGGAAGAAAGTCTAAAAAATTTGTGCCTTGTTTTCTTGTTGACAGGTCTGCGTCCGCAAATTGAACATTTTGGGTCGATAATTGGATCAGGTATCCTTCCACATTTCTCACAGATATCCGAATATTGATTATCAGCTTTGCAAAATGGACAAGTGCCTACGACATATCTATCAGGAAGGAATTTTAAATCATATTCACAATAAGGTTGGATTATTTCATTTTCGTATATATACCCGTTCTTTTCAAGTTTTCTGTAAACATCCTGTACAAATTGAATATTAGTCGGCGAGCTCGTCTGAGAAAAAATATCAAATGAAATTCCCATAGAATCGAAGTCGTTTTTATCCCTTTGATGCCAGTACCGTACATATTCTTTGGGATCTTTCCCCTGTTGTTCCGCTTTAATTAGTATGGGTGTGCCAAAATCATCTGATGCACACACATGATATACTTCAACCCCCTTCAGTCGAAGGTAACGAGTAAATATGTCCGCTGGAAGATATGTCGATGCAATATGCCCGAGGTGTATTTCACCATTAGAATATGGAAGAGCACTAGTTACTATGGTACCCTTGTTATTGCTAAAATTGTTGCTCGAGATATTGCCCACAGATATCAATTGAATTAATAATGGAAATTAAAGGTATCTAAAACTAATATTCCTATTTTTACTTAACCGATGGTCATGTTTTTCAATGAAAATCATTATTTATGCAATAGGCGAAATCTCAGTATTGAATGAAAACCAAGTTACTAAGAATCCTTTGATAGAGTCTGGTACGAAGTCTTGGGAGTGGGCTAGTTCACGAATGGGAGTAGTAAATAATATACTGGATGAATATGGTTCTAAATTACCTTTAAAGGATATCAAAATCGGTCTATGTCTACACATTACGAAGGAAACAGCTGTGCTAGCACTGGCACTCAACAGGTTGGGTGGCAATATCTCTATTTGTTCAGCTAATCCATTATCTGTTCAGGATAATATAGCAGCATTCCTAGAATCAAAAGGCGTCAAGGTATTCGCACATAGGGGAGAGACAAAAAAAGAATACCATAACTATATTGAAAAAGTTCTGGATACGTTACCTCAAATTATTGTTGACGATGGATCCGTTATGCATGCTATGGCGCATTTAAGGGGTAGAGTCAACATCAAGGGAGGCACCGAGGAAACTACATCGGGAATTAGAAGACTGAAAAATTTAGAGTTAGATCACAAACTAAAGTATCCTGTCATTGGCGTAGATTGCGCAAAGACAAAGCGCCTTTTTGACAATAGATATGGCACAGGACAAAGTACATTGGATGCGATAATTAGGATAACTGACCTTTTAATTGCAGGGAAGAAGATCGCGGTTTGCGGCTATGGACCCGTGGGTAGAGGAGTATCAGAGCGAGCGCGTGGATTAGGCGCAATAGTTACTGTAACTGAGACTGATGCAATTAGAGCTCTACAAGCACACATGGACGGATTTGATGTTAAGCAGTTATCAGAGATTTCTGAAGACGGGGATATCTTCATCACTTGTACTGGGCAAACGCATGTAATTCGCAAGGAACATATAATAAAGATGAAGAGCGGATCTATTTTAGCAAACGCAGGACATTTTGATACTGAAATAGATATCAAATATTTAATGTCGAATTGTAAGGAAAGAGATCTTGTCAGACCTTACCTGGAATGCTTTCATATTCATAGGAAAAAAATTTACTTACTCTCGAGCGGCCGTGTAGTTAATTTGATAGGTTCCCAAGGGAATGCGCCAGACGTAATGGCAATGTCGTTCGCCAATCAGCTGCTATCTATTATATATATTAACAAGAATTATGACAAATTAAAGAAGAGACTTTACAGTGTTCCTTTACAGATAGATGAGCATGTAGCCAAGACCGCCTTAAAATGCTTCAGAGTGAAAATAGATAAATTAACAAATCGTCAGTTGAAATACGAAGGCTCATTTAATTAATCGTTTTGTTGTATAAAATTGTTCTTAAATTCGACAATTAGAAGTCGAATAAAACTTATTTTATCATATTGCTATAAACTCAAGGTGCAGTCATTCACGCAACTATAGACATGTCATATGTTATTAATGACGTTATAACTGGAGTTCAAAATGAAGGGCATTTGTTTAAATAAAGATACCCTTAAACCTTCGA
>Ga0065715_10000176_pt1 | contig 42922 bp, 61 predicted proteins | sample MisBulReplicate1_FD_59102 | JGI IMG/M metagenome (GOLD analysis project Ga0065715, IMG submission 59102) | Miscanthus rhizosphere microbial communities from Kellogg Biological Station, MSU, sample Bulk Soil Replicate 1 : eDNA_1 v2 (version 2) | ecosystem: Host-associated > Plants > Roots >...
ACGCCTGAGTTACTAGATTTACTCGATGGCTACTGCAATGATGCGACACGTGGCTACCAATACTGGCACGCAAAGATCGTCGCCTACATCGACGCCCTGCTCGCCGCTCGTGCTGCGCCAGGTGTGCCAGCACCGGACGAATTGCATTTCAACGCGACGCGGTTGCGCAACCTTGTCAAGCTGGTCGGAATGGAGTCGATGGTTCCGCAGGACGATGCCACACTGGATGGCGCGCGCGGCTCGGTGATGGGCCAGATTGCGGCAATGTTGCGTGATCGGAGGAACGTCGATATCAAGTCAATGGTGGATCGCTTCCTCGGCTGGCAAATGCCAGAAAGCTTGTGCGATGAATGCTCCTATCTGCCGAACTATCCACACCGCATCGGAACGCACCTGATGAATGCCGATCAGGCCAAGGCGATGTTCGAATATGTACTTGCCGCTTCAGGTGTGCCAGCACCAGTAGCGAGCAACGGTTCGCCTATCTGCTTCGCTTATCTGCCGAACGAGCAGCGCCGGGTCGTGATCGCATCGGACGAGGAAACCGATGGCGAGCGCGTGATGTGCATCGCAATCGAAGATGGCGCGCATCCTGCCAGCGCCCCGGCAGCACCGATAGACCGGGACTCGCCGACCTGCGAAGAGCTGGCAGCTGACTTAAAAACGGCGCGCGCAACGATCCGCGTAATGGATCAGAGCAAGGCGGCTTACCTTGCTCGCATCGGAGAATTAGAGGCTACTGCCCCGCTCGCGGTGCCGCTACCAGCCGAGCATGGCGTGCAGCCGACTGTAAGTTTTAAGGATTACTGGTGGGAAGCTCGTCACGAAAAGCGAACGCCAGAAGCTCACGCCCTTGCTGCTTGGGAATTCGCCAGCAAGAAATCTACCTTTCCCTTGCCGCTACCAGCAGGGCCGAGCGACCAGCCGATTGCAGCCAGCGCTGTGCCGGTCGATATGGACCAAGCCTTTGAGGGATTCATGCAGTCCCCAGCGCCGGATCATTACGACGCCTCAATCCGCGATGCTCTATACATCTGGTCGGAGTCATGGAAAGCTGCCATTGCCGCTGCCCCTGTTATCCCACCAGCAGCGCCAAGCGAGCCAACCGTTACCGCCAGTGATATCGGCAAGACTGCAATGGGCCTGATCCGCGAGTTGACATCTGACGAGGATTCCGATGAGTTGGATGTCGCGTATCTGGATGGCACGGCGCGCGGCATCGGCCACCTGCACGCCGAATTGCTCAAGCTGATCGAGTCTCGCGCCCTTCCAGGCTCAGCACCTGCCCAAACCGGAGATGCGCAATGAGCCGCGAAGTGATGGAGCGCGACCTTCGCGCCCCTGAATTTCGCCAAGGCGANGCCGATGAGTATGAGTTCCGNGACGATGGGAAGATCGTCCGCAAGGATCGTTTCATCCGAGGGATGCAGGANATCGCCTCGATCATTTTCGGCTCTCGTCATGANTATGAAATTGNCGAAGTCGTTGCTGCCGTCCATCGGTTGAAAGGTGTGCAGGCACTCGCGGCAATTGATGGCGCGCGCTATGTTTATGAGGACGATCCCAAGGCGCTTGAGGTCTTGGATTATGTGAAAGCCGTTATCGACAATCCGAAGGAGTCAGCATGAAATCCCCCGCACCAGCGGTTCAGGTAGAGCAGAGCGATGCGCCGATCCTGACTTGGCAAGAGCGTGCCATCAAGTACGGCGGCAACATGAACATGACCTACGAATCGCGGTTGATTTTCATGAAGGACGAAATAGCCGACCTTCGCGCTGCCCTTGCTGCGCAGCTTCCCCGCATCCGGCATCTAGAGCATGAGCGAGACCATGCCCGCGCTGCCATTGCTGGCCGTGCGCCGGTATCTGGTGCGCTGCTCCCGGCTCTAGCCGAGGATGACGAAGTAGTGTTCCCCAACGACGCCGGTCTAGCTGTTATCCATGCCGAACGGTACTGGAACCTTCGCGGCTGCGAGGACGTTTGCGCCGCTCTTGGAGCAAAGCCGGTATCTGATGCGCCAGAATTGCAGCAGGCCCAACTCGAAGCGGCGCGTAACGAGGCATATCCAGTTCCCGACAGCTCGCACGCCTCGGTGATGCAGCGCGCAGTAGAAAATCGCACCGCATTCAGCAGGGGCTTCAAAGCCAGGCATACCGCTGCCGGGGTTGCGTCATCTAGTACGCCCTGCGACCTGACCAAGCACGTTCCAGTGACGTATTCGAACAGCGCACAGATCGTCGGCGCGATGTCGCCAGGCGATGTCGAGGAACTGGCGGAATGGCGGCGCCTGAAAGACCCTGCGGTGCTGCATGCGAGTCTGCTGCGTGGCCTTCCGGCTAAGTTGCCTGACTACGTCTTCCGGCATATTGCTGGTGGCGAGGTTGCGGCATCTGGTACGGCAAAATTGCAGCCTGCCGACAACAGCGAAGTGCCGTATCTGATCGTGTTCGAAGACCATGACCGCGAGAACGAACTCGTTATTGGAGACTGGCGCGCAGCGATCCGATTCAAGCAGATTTCGGCATCGTGGAATGCGCACCTGTTCGGCAAGATCGCCAGCAATAGCCGCGACGACAAAGTGCCGTGCTATACCGCTGCCGGGGTTGCGGTATCGGTAGCAGAGCAGGCGGAGCCGGTAGAGTACCAGTACCGTACACGCGCAGACTGGCACAAAGGATGGCCGGAGTGGGATAGATGCACCAAGGAGCAGGCTGCCGACTACATTGCCACGCCATTGCTGCACGACTGGCATTACGAGGTGCGTGCGCTGGTTGTAGCCGCTGCCGGTACGCCAGCCATCCTGCCTCAAAAAACGGATACAGAACTGTTGGATGCCGTGCAGTCGGTAATTTCCGAGTTCAATTATATGGATGCTCGATGGCTTGACGACGCTCGGCAATTCGGTGTGCGCACGGCTATTGCTAAAGCCTTGACGGCGCATTCTGTAATAACATGGCCGGACGGATTTGCGCCGACCATCCTGCCTCAAGGTGGCGCCACACCGACCAAGGATCAACTGAACGAGGCGATCAGCGAGTACGTGCGCGCAGCCGAAGACACGATGGCCGCGCAGCCGACGAATGATGCGGGCAAGCGCTGGAAAGAGGCGCGTGCAGCACTCGACACTGTCATTGATGCACTGTTTCCGGGAGAGAAACCATGAGCGCTGACCTGAAAGACCGTGAGCTGGAATTGGCCGCAGAAGCCTTGCGCGTGAACGCCGGCCGCAAGCCGAAGTTTGGCGACTTGATGCGCAACCCGTGGGCGAGCGAAGGCAACCCAAAGCGCGACGGCTATTTCGTCAGATCGCGGCGCGGGTCGGGCCGCTTTAATCCGGGCCTCTGGTACGAATTCACCGACCGCAACGGGGAGTTTTGGGAAACGAGCGGCCAATACGCCGTGTTTGTTGCCGCTGTCGACCATGAGGCGCCCGAGCCATGCAAATACCCGGCGTGCGATTGTGGTCCGGACCACGCTTGCGGGCTGGCTGGGCCTACCCTCAGCCACCATGATCGGCGCGCCACTGGAAAGGATTCGGCATGAAGCCATCGCCGTTAGTTTGGGTAATCGCCGCTCTAATGTTCGGCGCCGGGGTCCTCGGCATCTTGGCGGTACTTCAAGACCGCGATTATTACCGAGTGCGTCGTTGCACGCCAATACCACAATCGGAGATTCATAATGCCCCTCACCTCTGAACAGGAAGCGCTGCGACAAACGGCGCAGGACTATCTCGCCCAAATGGAATCGACGCGCACATTGCCCGAGCGATTTCACGATCAGGCGCAATTTTTTGCCGAAGTCACTCCTTCCGCTATCCTCGCCCTTCTCGCCCAAGTGGAGGCAGCAACCGCGCCGAGCGAGGCGAAACTTTTTCTAGCAGCCAAACAGGTTATCGCAAACTACGACTTCGCACAGGTTGAGGGGATATGCGATGAGGAACATTGGGCAGCATTCGATGGCGTGCAACCTTTGCGAGACGCCATCGCGGCCGAAGTTCATGACCGGCAAAATATGACGCATGCGGAAATGAAGGCTATTGCCGAGCCGTGGACCGAAGCCATGCGCGAGACGTTCCGCCGCAACATGAAAGGAATCGCCGATGTCCAAGGGAAGTAACAGCCGCCCGCTCAGCGTGCCATACGACCGCTTCAGCAGCCAGTTTGAAGCGATCTTCGGCAAAGTCCGCGCAATACCTGCGCCATACAAAAAGGAGATTTGCCATGCAACCGATGCAGATAAGGCTACTGGAAACACGCAGGCTGTACCGTCCGTGGGTGCTGTGGATCAGGAATGAGCGCCGCAGCGGGTTCGACCGCAGGCAGCGCCGCGAAGGAATGAAGCTCTAGGCTTCGGGCGCGGCCAGTTCGGCGCACTCTTTCTGAAACTCCGAAGCGCATTCACCGCAGCAATATAGGGCAGGCTTCGGCAGACTCCACGCGCAATAGTGGCATTCACCCTTGGCGATGATCGGCGCATTGGCAAGGATGGATGCTTTGCGTGCAGCGGCGATATCGGAATAAGCGCGTGGTTTGAAGTTCATGGGGCGAGTCCGTTATCATGGATAAACTTCTGAGCCGACCGGCCGGACGCCAGCGAGTTGGCGACTTCCAGCTCTAGCGCTTTAAAATCTCGTTCAGCCGCGTCACGAACTCCTGCGGCGACATGATCGGGGCCATCGCTTCCGCTGGCGCTTGCGGCTTGGGCGGTGGCGGTAAATCGACTGGGACATAGAGCTTTTCCGATGCGCAGGCCGTCAGCAGCAATAGCGGCAACAACAGGGGCGAGGTCTTCATTCTTGGCTTTCTTGATGGCGAGGTTGAATCCGGCCTGTTCGGCGGCGGTCTTGGCGTTGTCAGCGAGGCGATTATCGACAGCAGCAGCTTTAGCGACGACGATAGCGGTCTTGGAAGCCTCCCAATCGCGCTGTACGCCATTCGCGCCCTGATGGTGGCCGATTACGTACATCGACAATGCAAGCGCCGCCACGAGGCCGATACGGTACGCCAGCGGGATCAGCGACAGGCCGATCATCGACGCCACCCACGCCGGAGGTCAGGCAGTAGGGCAATCACCGTGAAGATGACGACGACCAGCATAGCGCCAGCACCGCAGGCGCAGCCGAGCAGATACCAGTGGGTCGCGGTCATCACAATGCCCCCATCAATTTAAGCCGTGCTGTTTCGATTTCCCATAGCACATCGCCGCCATCGCTCTTGCTCGACGCGAAATAGAACTCGCCGTCAGCGGTGCGCCCGATGACGATGGCGATGTTTAGTTGAGCATCTAGTGCAGCCTGCACAACGCGCTGTGCGTCCAAGTCGAGGCAGGTTATGACAGGCAGGACAGTAACAGGCGCAAGTTTCAGGTGATCGCTCATGCCTTGCTCGCCAGTGAGGTATGAGTTTTGAAGCGAAGCCCGATGTTCGCCACCACGACGAACAGGCCCACCCATTTGTAAATCCCCGGCGCGAGGTACTGGCCGAGGTCGGGCAGCGCATCCTTTGCCATTTCCACCAGAGGGAATGCGGCCAGCATCAGGCCGTTGAGCCAGATGACGGTAGAGCGCATCGCGCCACGAAGTTTGTCCATCATGCCAATACCTCCTTCGCCACTTCGTACAGCGCCAGCCGGTCGGCCAGCCCATTAAGGCCGCCGTTTATCCGGCGCGTGATCTTCTCCATGTCATCTTCGTCGGCCAGCCACGACAGATGCTTGAGTGCCCAAAACCAACCCGCCGAGCGGCAAGCGTTCATCGGCAGTTCCAGCAACTCAGGATGATCGATCAGGTCGAGGCCGAGCGCTTTCCCGCACGCCGCATAGTTGGCCCTGCCGGTGATCTGGAGCAGGCCGCGCCCCTTGAACTTGATGCCATCCCCCGGCCATGTGTTGCCAAGGTCTTTGCGGCCCTCGTAAGCGGCCCCACTGGCGATTTCCTGCACGTAGCGCAGTTGGCCCGACTCGTGGCCGATCTGCGCGAGAAATGCGGCCTGGCGCACTGGCGTGCTGATGTCGAATTCTGCCATCGTGGCGTTAATGCCATCGAGGAAAAGAGGCGCGCGGGGTTTAGCCCATGGCATGATTTTGATTAACTGCGCGAGCGTAATCATTTACGAACACCCCGCTCCAGCGCATCGACGCGCAATTTCAGGTTGTCCGTGGTGCGGTCGAAGTTGAACATCTTGTCGCGCATGTCCTCGACCTTCGTATCGCGGTCATCGAACCGCTTTTCCATCTTCGTCTGCGTCACGAAGATCAGGTCGAGCTTGTTGCTCTGTCCCGCCACCGTCCACAGCGTGGTGCATAGCGTGGCAAGAATGACCCCCGCCGTGGTCAACAGCCATGTAAGGGGAATTCGCATATCCACGATGCGCTGCGGCGGGTTTGACATTGGGCAAGTCCTGTAAGAGTTGGTCGATTAATTCAGTGAGGCAATTTTACCTGACTTCTGTTCAGAATCTAATCATTCGTCTTGCGGCTGATGTACGGATTGAAGATATTGCCCAACGTCCTGCGTGAATTGCGGATCGTTGGTGAGTCGCGCATTGGCGATCAGGCGCTGCGAATAGGCGAGCGCTTCCGCCTGCGTCCGGACTGGAGGAGCTTTTGCCAGCCAGTTGACGAACTTCGGATTCAGCAGCAGCCGTTGTGAAAGCTGGTTTGCGCCGACCAGACCGCCAGCCGCGACCGCTGCCGGTGCGATCAGGGGCGTGTAGAAGATGCCGCCGATTGCGCCCGCGCCGATGGTGCCGATGGTGCCGCGCGCCACCAGTGCAGGAGCGGTGCCGGATGGATTCGACCAGATTTTAGAGCTTTCACTGAGCATTTCGGCAGTCTTGGCGATCTTTCCGAGATTCCCACTCATGGTGTCGCCACCTGGAATGCGCTTGAACAGCGCCGCGCGTGCGCCGTCTTCCATCTTGCTGTAGTTGGTCAGGAAGGTGCGTGGCGACCACACATCGCCTGCGGCGTTCTGATTGCCCGGTGTTGCCGCGCCAAGGTCGTCAATCACGGTAGCGACTACCTTCTGCCGCGCATCGGGCGTCAGCGCGCCGCGCAGACGGTCATAGACGGTCGATCCGGACTTGAGCGAGGACGCGACGGCCTTGTATGCGCCTTCTGGCGTATCACGGTTCGCCAGCGAATCGAGGTCTTCCATACGGGTCATGCCGCGCTTGGTGTACGTGTTGGCGCGGTTGAATGCCTGCGACGCCTGCGGCCCGGTCGAGTTCGCAACGCCGCGCATATCCTCCGATAGGCCAGCGTAAAGCTGCTTCCACTGCCCGCGCGGAACGTCCGATACCAGCGAATTGCTGTTCAGTTCTGCGCCGACTTCGGAGCGCAGTTGCTTGACTGCCTGATACGGCAGCATCGGCGTTTCTGGCGGCTTCCACGTTCCCTCGCCAGCGTTCGGGTAATAGGGATTGATCGAGCGCTTGACCGTCATGGCAGGGCGGGCAGGCATCACTAGCGGTGTACCCTCGCCACGCGGGATCACTTGTTCGGGCGACGCCGGGCGCGTGTCGGTCGTGGTGCGGCGTGGGCCGCTTGGCATCTCCAAGCCGGAATCAAGCCGGAATGAATCGTTGATGCCGCTGATCCGGCCATTGATGAAGCGCTCGCCAAGGTTCGGTGCACCCTCGATGCCAGCGGTAAGCCGTTGCAAGGCGTCGGCGCTGCTGTTGACTGGCATGCGTGTATTCTTCGGGATCAGCTTGTCGAGCGCGTCATACAGGTTGCCTTGCGTCGATTTGAAGCGGTCAACGAAGTTGTTCTTGATGCTGCCCTGAATCGCCTCGCCAGTCACTTGCGCGCCATATTCTGGTGACAGGGAATCGCGTAGCGCCGCTGTCTTGGCCTGCATTCCGGCCACGTTCTTGGCGCTCGCACGCTCGTACAGGCCAATCGACCCCGGCGTTTGCGACAGCATGTTTTCCAGCCCCTGCACCGTGCGATTGCCGGTGGCGAGGCCGACCGATGGATCGTCAATGCCGCCAGCCTTGAGGTCAGCCATGCGCTGCTGCATCGTGGCGCGGCCCTTGTCGCCACCGAATGCGGCGCGGGTTGCCCACGGAGCCGCAGCGCCGAGAACTTGCGGTGCCATGCCTGCCAGCCCCGCCCATTCAGGATTATCCTCACCGACAGCCCCGGCGATCATGCCGCTTACGCCGCCCTTCGCCATGTTCGCTGCCTGCTGTGCGCCAGTCAGGCCACGAACAGGAAACACGGATGCACCGGCCACGCGCCCGCCAGTGTGGACAATGCGCGACGCCTTGTCGTCCGGATTCGGATTGTTGACCGCCGCGCCCACGCCAACATCGTTCAGCTTGCGCTCGATCCATTGCGAACTGCCGACGACTTTTGCGCGGTCTGTGAGGTCAGGGGCAAGGTCGTGCCGCCCAACTGCTGACGCTGCCGTGCCGACAGCAGCTTTGCCAAGGTCGATCACGTTGGCTACGGTATCGACCGGCAGGCCGAGCAGGTCGGCATAGAAGCCCTTGTTAACGCCAGTAACGCCCGCCTTGATGCGGTCGAACAGCCCCGGCTCCTGCTTCGGGAAAAGTTCAGCCGACAGGTCGCGCCCACCGGACTTCGACGCTTCGGTGCCGAACAGTTCGGCGGATAGGTCGCGTCCTGACATCACATGCCTCCAATCGTATAGCCCCGGTCTTTCAAGGCTTTGGTAACTTCCGCAGTGCTCTTTCCGCTGGCCTTAGCGGTGGCAGTGATGTCGGACAGCGTGACTGTTTTGCTCGCCGCTTGTGGCTGCGATGGCTCGCGCCCCGTTACTTCGGAGTTGAACGCATTGCGAACCGTTTTTGGGGCGGCGCGCGCAGCGGTAATTTCCTTCTGCATCTGCTGCGTGACCGCCATGTAGGATTGATGGTCCATTGCCGTGCCGATCATTTCGCGGGCATGCTCTTTGTCGGCTACGGTCGGCACGCCTGATGGCGATATTGCACGAGCATAGACATTGACAAGTGCGTTGTTGGCCGCTGCGAACTGGCGCAGTTTTGGGTCATTCGTCTGGTTGTCGAACATGACATTCATCTTGCCGAACGGTAGCAGTCCGGAGCGCGCGACTTGCGCCGATGCCTGCTGTGCCAGCGGGATCAGACTTTCAGCTTCGCTTGCAGCCATTTCGACGTTGGCGATGCGAGTCCCTGCCGTGCGCTGCCCAGCCTTCGTGCCGAAATACTCGGCATTCTTGGCCGCGAGGTCTGCCCCGCCCTGCCCGCCGTCGCGCGTCTGCTTGGCGATTTCATTGCGCAACTTGATGATGTTCTGCGCCCCCTGTGCGCCGCGACCAAGGTTCTGCATCACGCTGGTATCGCCCGCGCGGTACTGCTGCGCCATCATCTGTACAGTTTCATCCGGCAGCGTGCCGTCAGGCCCGGCCTCTTTTGCTGCCTGCTCCGCCCTCCAATGGCGCTCGCTCTGCGCACGTGCTGCGCGCTGATCCTGCGATTGCAGTGATTCACCCGGCGTCACGGTCTTGCCGGTCGAGGCCAGTACCTTACCTGAATACTTGTCCATGCCTACCAATGCACCGCCCGAGTCACCGAAATGCAGTTCGCTGGCAGCGCCATAACCGCCTTGGATCGGGCGCACGGTGCCGTCATCGGCCATCTGAACCAGCGTTGGCCTGCCATCTGCGCCCATCACGGTACGCGGCTCGTTGGCGAATTTCGGGCGCACTTCAAGCGCCTGCTTGACCAGCTCCTTCGCCTGCGTCGGGAAGCCCGCCTTCATCGTGCGCTCTGCCTGCGCCATCAGGTATTCATAGGAGCCAAATGCCGGCCCAGCCTGCTGCGTCTGCTGCTGTTGCGGCGCGGCCTGCGGCATCGCTTGCGCCCCTGCTTGCGGCTGGCTGGCCTGATACGACTGAATCCAGTCAGGACCGCCAACCTTCGGCGACATCGAGCCACCCGGCATGGCCGACGCCATTGGCTGCTGCGGCATTGCTGGCGCTGGTGATGCATCCTGCTGCCCCGCAGCCGGCATCATGAACTGGCGGAATCGCTCGGCTTCCGCGCGGGCCGTGTCGTGATCCTGTAGCGAGCCGGTAGCGTCCTTGATCTGCAAACCGCGCAACTGCGCCATCTGCGCCGCCTGCTCCTCGTCAAGCTTGCGTTTGCGGGCGGCGTAGCTGCCCTCCTGATACGCGCCAAGCCCGCCGCCGATAATCTGGCCGAGCGAGGTGGGCCGCAAGGATGGGCCTGATTGCTGCATCATCTGTGCAGCGGCAGCAAGCAAGCCCTGCGTCTGGTCGTCGCTCATTCCTGAGAACTGGTCGAGTAATCCCATTTCCGCCCCTTATTCCGAAAACCAATTGTTGTTGGCATACGTCGAGGTGCTTGGAACACTGCCGCCCTGCCCGAACACGTTACCAATCTGCTTGGAAAGGCCGAGTCCCGCCGCCGCGCCGCCGATCGCATTGCCCATAGGGTTGCTGTAAAGCGGCTGGCTGGTCGTACTCGATGCATTGGCCGACAGGTACGGCGACAGCAGCCCGTTGACCTTGCCAGCCTGATTCAACGCATACGAGTCCTGATTCTGGCCGACGTTGTACGCTTGGCCGAGCAAGCCGCCGAGATTCGCCACGCCCTGCTGCTGATTCGCCACGTTCAGCCCGTTTGTCTGCAACTGCGCGCCAACGTTGGTCTGGTTCGCGCCCTGCGTAAAGGCGGCGTTTTGGCCTGCCACACCGTACTGCTGCGCGCCGAGTCCCTGCGTTGCCGAAAGCGCGCGGTCCTGGCCTTGATTGAACGCAGTTGCCTGCGCGCCGACCGCCTGATTCGTGTTGTTCTGGCCGAACTGCGTTTGCGCCTGCGCCTGCTGCCGCGTGAAGTCGCTGATGGCGTTACCTTCTGCCACGCCCTGACGCGATCCGCCATATTGGCCAGCCAACACCGCGTTGCTGCGGACACCGGGCAGTATGTTGCGCTGCAAATTGTCGGTGGCATCGCTCTGCATCTGGCGGAATTGGTTGGTTGACTGGTCGAGTGCGCCGCCAATGGCTTTGGTGAGGTACGGATTCGCACCAGCATCGCCGTTGATGAACTTGTCGTAGGAGCCGGACAGGTTCATGCCGTTCTGGTCGGGCGCATTGATGGATGTTCCCGGCATGACCGGCGATGGCGTGTTGCCCTGCATCTGACCATAGGCCGTTTCGCGGATATGGTTCTGATCCTGCCCAGCGTTGTAGCCAAGATAGCCGTCCTGCTGCGCGCCAAAGTTGGCGATGCCAGCGTTCTGCTTGTTGTCTAGCATCCCGGTGTACTTGTTGACCAAGCCGGAATTCGTGCCGCCATCGCCAAAGATCGCGCCAGAAATGCGCGGATCAAGCTGGCTCTGGTTCGTGACCGTTTGCGTGCCAGATTGCTTTGATCCACCACCAAGTGCCCCAGCCGCTAGGCCCAAGCCGCCGCCGATCAGGGATACCGCGCCTGCCGAAAGTCCGAATGCCATGTTAGTTCTCCAATGCTTCTAGGGTGATGTTCGGCAATGCGGCCTGCCGGTTTTGCAGCCGTGTACTGTCGTCGGTCATTTCGTCTTCAATTGCCGCCTGATCCGTCAATTCGGTGTGCCAGAGCGTCGTCCATACCGTGTCTTCGTGCGCCACGCCAGCGCGTTTGGTGCCTGCCAGTGACGGCAATACGTGGTAGCCAATGAAGCGCTGCGGCCCGTTATCGGTCGTCACGGTGATGTCGCCGCACACGATGTTGACGGAATCCTTGTTATGCACCGCTCCGGTCAGTACCGTCCCAGCAGGAATGCGGATCGTGCGCGCCGCAACTTTGCCGTTGACGATTTGATCTGTGTTTAGATCGACCTGCGGCCCCTGCAAAATTGCAGATTCCAGTCGCTCAATGTCACTTCTTGTCGCAATATTGCTCATAAGCCTCATTTTACAGGTAGTTTCATCCAAGAAACGCCCAAATCGTGCCATTGAATCTATAAAGGCCCGCGCCGCTGCCAGGATCAATTACCGTGCCATCGAAATTGCGCAGCATCCCCTCGCGCGGCTTGGCAGGGTAGGCGTACACGACTGGCGCGAAGCCATCGGCAACCGCGTCAATCGCCGCCTTGAGCTTGGCCGATTCTTCGCGCCACCAGCGCTGCATTAACGCCGGATCGGTCGGCGCATCGCTTGGGTTGTAGCCGTTTGCGGCGCTGTTCAATGGCCTCAAAATTCGCCCCCATCCGTTACCTCAAGCGTGTATGCGTCCAATTTCCAACTGAACGCGGTGCCGGATTCGAACCGGATCGCCAAGTATCGCCCGCTGGTCATTGGGTCGAGCCGCAGCGTTTGCCCGATGGTGTAGACCATGGCTGTGCCGTAGGTAGGAGCTTTGGACACGTCATCCGACCAGCCGACACGCACAAGCACGGTGCCGCCGACGTTGCCGACGATGCGCGGGCGGATTTCCTTGATGAGCTTGATTCGCTCCGGTGCGTCGAAGGTCAGGCCGGTGCGCTCAAGGTAGGCGTCGGGGATCGCGCCGTCGAAGCTGGCCGAGGCGTCCAGCAGGTACAGCTTCACGTTGGCGCTACCCATCATTACGCGGGCCGTATCAGGCGTGAAGTCCGGCCCATTCCACGCGGTCAGGTCGGTATCCCACGGGTCGCTGTCCTGATTCCAGTTGCCCGACAGCGAGTTGTCCACAGGCCCATAGGCGGCGTGATTCACTGCTGGCAGAGTGCGGAATGATACCGTCTTGTCCACAAAGTTATACACAAGCGCGGTGTCACAAGACGTTGCGCCGATGGACGGATAGCACACGAAAATCTCATTCAGGAACGGGTTCTTGAAGCAGAACACCTTGCCGAGCGATTCAACGTCAATGTTCTGGAAGAAGAATCGCCGCGCTTTCTTGTCCAGCACCGACGAGGCCGAAAAACCGTCATGGATGACGATGTCGGAGCCGGTGACCGCGAAGTGGAAAGCGTCGAATTCAACCGCGCAATTCTTGTTCAGCAGTCCGGACATACCAAACACCTTGCGGCTTTTCAGGACGAACGCGCCGCCAATGTAGTCGATAGCGTAGGTGGACGACTCCTTGTAGACGATCAATGAATCTTTCAGGCCGAGGCCGTCAACGATGGGGTCTTGGCCTTCTGCGAGGTCGAACTCGCCCGCGTCCTGCGTCTGGTCGGCTTCGTTCCAGGTGGACGGCAGCGAGCCGGGGACGGCGAGGTTGGACCACTTGACCATGAACGGGTAATCAACGCCTGCTTTCGTGACGCCCAGCGCGACGATCAGGGTCTTAAACTGGCGCAGCGTGCGGCATGAGGTCGCAGCTGGCCACGCGGGGAGGTCGAGGAACTTGTGCGTCAAGTCCTGATCCCAGTACATCGGCGCTTTGCCGTCGTTGGCGTTCAGCACAGGGATGCCGCCGAACACGAAGCCGCTCCACTGGTTGACGGTGCCCGCGCGTGCGGTGGCGTGCGTAATGTCGGTGTGGGTGGTGACCCCGGAGGCATTGGAGGTAACGTATTGACCTGCTGCCGTGGCGTAAAGCCAGTATCTAGCCCCTGCCACATTGCAGGGCATGACGTATTGGGGGGCGGTGACCGGATCGTTATAGACGGACCCGTGCCCAAGGAACTGCATCGCAGCGCCGTCAAGGAAGCGGATATTCTTCGCGTCAGACCAAGCGCCTATTGCGATTTCGGTCGCGGACGAATCCTTGATGACGCCAAGCGCGCCGCATTGTGGGACCGGTACTTTTGCCATGTGCGCCTAGCGGTAATAGGTGATGGTGATGGACGAGCCAGCCGGAACGGTGAGCGGGTAGCTCGCGCCCGGTGCAATAGCAATGTTCGTCAGCGAAACAGGCGTTGCCGGCCCGCCGATACCGCCCGCGAAGGTCTGTCCGAAGCCGGTAGCGTCCGCGCCATTGCTGCGGGTATAGATGATGTTGGCCGAACCGCTGTTGGTGATCGGCCCCGAAGTGTGCCAACCGGTGTCGTAACTGATCGCCGCCGAACCTGCCACGGCGTTGTTATAGGCGGTCGCCGTGCTGACGATGGATTCGGTGCCATCGGCGTATTTAAACAGCGTCAGGGCGCTGTACGACCCGCTGCCGCCGCCATTGACGGTAGACAGCGCCGCCGCCGCGACAGGCTGCACGTTGCTCCAGTCGTTCGCCGCAGGGCCGTTGCCCGATCCGCTGCCGACATAGAACACATTCACCGCGAGGATGGACACCGACAAGCCGCCCGCCTGCCCCTGCCCGACCAGCGTTTCAAGCTGGTAGGTCGAGGTCGGCGCGACCCACGTTGTATCAGCCGTGAAGGTCTGCGACACAAGGATGCGCGGCGCGAATACCGCCAGCATCATGGCCGGGTTCATCGCACCAGCCCGTAGATCGTGCCGTCGCCGTAGGACATCAGCAGGATAAAATTGCTGCCCGACGATTGCAAGGTGATGCCGGCGCTGGAAAACGTCGTCGTTTCGGTGCCGTCGGCCTTCTTCCACACGATGCCGGTCGAGGCCAGGGCGATTGCCCCGCCGTTGGTCAGTTTCAGCATGACGGCGGCGAAGCGGCCAGCCGGAAAGCCGGTAGCCGACAGCGAAAACGAGCCGGTGGCGGTGAGCTTCTGGCCCTCGCCGTTGGCGTAGTTGACCACTTGCGCGGTGGTGCCGCTGTTGCCCATGTCATAGATCGGATCGCCCCGGCCATCAATCGCCGCCCAATAGCCCGTGCTGCCGTTGGTGGTGTAGAACTTGCCCGCGTTGGCCGGGGTCGTCACGCCCGGCAGCAGGCCGGTCACGGCGATCTGGTCGATGTAGTTCTGCGTCACCGCTTCGAGCTGGAACGATGTGCCGTTGTAGATGGCCGAGTACAGCCGCCCCACGACCAGGTCGCCCGACGCCAGCGCCGCGCCCGATACGCTCGTCACCGCCTTGGCAGCGAGGCCGGAAATGTTCAGCGTGACCGGGCCGGTGTTGGTGGCAATCGGGGAGAACACCGCCACCATGCGGGAGCCGTATGCCGTCAGCGTGGTGGCCGGCGTCAGCGTGTAGACGTTGGCCGCGCCGCCGTCCGCACCGGACACGACGACCGCGCCGGTCAGCCCCGCGAAGGCCTGCCGCAGCGCTGTCTTGATGTTGCGGATATGGTCGTCGCCGTTGGCCTTGGCGTCCGCACCGGTCGGGTTGGCCGGGTTCAGGTCGATGATGTTGGTGACTGTTTCGAGACTCATGGTGGTTCCTTATACGGGGCGAACGTCGGAGCGAACGCGCATGCTTGATCCGCTGAACCAGTCGGGCCGGTTAACCGACTGGATGGCGTCGGCGTACTTCTTTTCCCATGCGGGCAGCTCGGCCCAATTCTTCGTATAGCTCAGCGCCTCGCACATGGCGGCGGCGAGATACACGTTCGGATGTTGCTCGATCAGCCAGTTCGACCCTGCGGAATCGGCCAGCGGAGGCACGTAGGCGCGATACGCCGCGCCCAAGCTGATATCGGCGTCCGGTGTCGGGTACAGGTAGATCGCCGCGCCGATGCTGGTGAAATAGCGCGGCGTGCCGGCGCTGATGCTCGACGCGCGGGCGTTGAACTGGTCCGGCGTGATGTAGTCAAGCGGCGGGTTGTTCGGCACCGACAGGCTGCGGATTTCCGCGAAGTCGTCCGGGATCGCCACCGAGGGATTGCCGGCTGTCGCCGCCAGTGTGGCAATCGACTCCTGCAAGCGCGCCTCCAGATCGGCATTCAGGCGCTTTTCGGCCAGCATGACGAAATCGGGGATCATCGGCGCGAGGTCGGCGCGGTTGCCGTTCCACTTGCCGATGGCCGTCAGCAGCCAGTCGTAATCGCGTGCTGCCGCGCTGGCGGTGGTTTGTACGATGATGGTCATATGCGCTTAGCGGTTGTACATGATGATGGTTGGCGCGCTGCCCGGGTAAGTAAAGATGACCTGATCGGTGGGATTCAGGTCAATCAATCCCAGCACAGGAACCGCGTCACCGAAATTATTCCGCACGAAGACAGCGGAAGTGACCGTGACCCCAGGCTGCACGTTGAGCGTTTGCTTGTTGCCGCTATTGTTCGTGTACGTCCATGGCGAAGCGCCAACGGTCAGCGAGGTGCGTGCGCGGATCGGCGCTTCCAGTGCGCTCGCGTACATGTTGCCGGCTTCGTGAAACGTGATGAGCGACGGATCGGAGAAGCTGAAATACGGTCGCGCCGCGTTAGGCGCGTAGTCGTTCAGGTGCTTGAACCCGCAGCCAGTGACCGACACGGACGCCTTGGTTTCGCTGTCGATGCGGATATTGTTGGTGACGAATTGCGTGCTGCTAATGCGGCTTAACCCGACGCCAACAAATGAAAACGCGACTGCCCCACCGCTACCTGTGCTGACACTATAGAAATCGGCTATGCCTCCCTGCCACTCACAGTAAGTGCCGTCAATAGCTACTCCAACGGCACCCTCGATACCCGGATTCGTGATCTTCATGCCGCCGCGCGATGGCGTGCCAGTATCGGTCCCGTTGCCCTCCATGCTCCCTGCCGTCATCACAATAGAAGAAGGCGAATTAAAAATCATGGCCCAATACTTTTGAGCGCTAAAAACGCAAGCGTTAAGCGAAATAGCATTCGGATGCGAGAAATCCGAGCGGTCAAGCTGGATGCCGTAGGCATTCCCCCTGAAAACGCAGCGCTGCAAATGCGTTGAGAGTACATCCGTTCCTTTGATGCCGTATTCGTAATTCTCGATCACGACATCATCGAAGGTGCCAAGCGAGCAGTTATCCATCGAAATCGCTGTGCCGACAAATGATCCGCCAAGCGCGCGCAAATGGATGCCGCGCACATGCTGGTAACTGTGGACGCCCGCGCCGGCATAACCCTTGATCCGGATGGCGTTCCCGCTTGGGACATTCGAAACGATCTGTGATGCTCCGCTACCGCGCCCGACCAGCGATACCCGCGTGAAGTCGTCAGTTTCGCGGCCCGCTGCATGGTCGATCAACAATTCCGCGCTGGTATAAAAAGTACCAATGCCACTCTCTGCCTCGCCGCCAGTCGGCAGTAAGGCATTGATGCATTTTTGCGCAGCGGCCCAGTCATCGGTTCCGCTGAACGTGGTCAGATTGTAATCACCCTTCGCTCCGAACTGGCGAAACGTCAGATAGCCCGCCCATTTTAGTTTCCAGCGCCCGCCATCGGTGGCGACGATGACGGTGCCGCCGTTGTCTGCGCTGGCCGTGTCGGACGCATCGAGATAGTAGTTACCGCCACCGCCATCGCCGGAAGCGTAGTAGCCAGTGACCAACACATGCTTCGAAGGCCGCGAGGAATTGAGGGCGCGCAGAGCGGCAATCGAAGTCGCAACAGCAATGCTGCCACCGATCAGCCCCGCCCCGCTTGGCGCTGCCAACTGCGCCAGCGTCGCGTTCGGGTTGTCCGAGGGATCGGCTTGGATGATCTTGCGTGTGAATGGCGCAATCCGCACGCTGGCAAAGTGCGCGGTGTATTCGCCGTTCGGGGCATAGAAGCCGAAATGGCCATTGTCGTCGGTGATGATCGGCCCGAGGATCGGCGTCACGCCCTCGTCGGAGTACAGCGCAGCAGGCAAGCCCGTTGCGTCATCCGTGACGGTCACAGCGACGCCGGAAAGCGCTTGCAGGCCGTTGCCGTTGATGCGGGAAGCGAGGTTATCGTCGTATCGTTGCATTTGTTCTCCGGCGCTTCACAGCGGTGAGAGTTGATCGGTTACTTCAAAGTTTTCCGGGCCAAATCCTGAAAAGCGAGTTATCAGGATGCTCGACCACGCGCTTGATGTGCGCCGGGTCATCCATGAAGTCCGCGAAACTGACCTGATTGTCGTTGCAATACTTTTCCACGATGACCATCGGGATCGACGCCGCGTGCTTGACCTCACTGCTACCGTGGAAGCCAGCGTTGTGCTGCGCCTTCGCAAACTCGGCAACCGGCGTGCAGTCCTGCGACCGGTTGATGATCAGTTCATCGCCTTGCGCGTGGTAGCTGGTGGAAAGGTCGAGCATGCAATCCCTTATGTGCTGTAACGGTGACGACCGCCGCCACCAATGCGTCGCGAACTGTTCGCGCCACCGGCTGCGCTGACATACGCCGAGGTGGTCACATCAAGCAGCAGCGGGTCGGATACGTTGCCTGCCGCGTCGTACGCTACCGCCTGACAGTGATACAGCGTCGATGGCGTCTTGCCCGTTGCGGTGAAGGTGCGAACTACGCCGGTATCGGTAAAGGTGCCGCCGTTATCGGTGCTGAACTTGTACCCGGCCACGCCGACATCATCGGTTGCAGCCGGTACCGACAGTATAAACGAATTGAAGGCAAGATTGCCGTATGACAATGGCGAAACCATCACCGGTTTTGTGGTGTCGCTCACTGGCGCTCCTGCTGTCTGGTTGATGGCAGCAATGGGAGTGCTGCCGATAGGTGAGAATCCGAGCATGCTCGCCCCTTACGAAACGGTGATTGCTGCAAGCGGCTGCATCGGGAAGCCGTTCAGGCTGCGGAAATAGGTCGCATTGTCGTATGGCACCGTTGCCAGATTGGCCGCGCTCAACGTGCCATGTGGCGCATTCATCATGCCGTAAGAGAGAGTCAGCGCACCCACCGGGCTTGACGCCAGCGTGTACTGGATCGTGTTGCCGGCAATTGCTGTTGCCGTCGTGGCGATCACCGCACCGCCCGCGCCAGCGTCATTGAACTCGTGCCCGGTCAGCGCGCCGCCTGAACCGCCAATGCCATCAAGCAGCGCCGTGCCGCCGGAGTGGGCTATCTGCGCCGTCACGACTAGGCCGGAACGTGTCGCGCCCGTGATGCGCGGCCCGGCTCCGCCGACCCCGATGCCGAGCGCAGTCAGCGCTGCTTGTGCTTCACGGCGCCCACCCTTCGCGTGGCTGACCCCGTCGATGTGAATACCATCGCTGGTTTGCATATCGTGGTTCGCGCCAGCGAGGAAAGCGCCTGGCGTCGTTGTCGCATACTCCACATGGGCTGCGCGCATACGGCCCATGTCTCCCTCCACGATGCCCGCGTAGCCGCCACCGGTCGCAAGGGAAACGACACCGAACTTGAAGCTGGCGTTGTCGTTACCAAGCACTGTCTTGCATTGCGCGTGCAACTGCGCCAGCTTGGTTTTCATCGTGGCCGTGCTCATGGTGTGGGCGTCGTTCTCGCCCTGATACCAGATCACCATGTCAAGGTAGCCGCCCGAGGCGTTGAACTGCGTTAGGTAGCTTGTCCAATTGTTTCCGCCCACCAGCCACGAGTCGATGGCCGAGCCGCCAACCGCCCCTTCGACAATGACGACATCACGCCCGGTTCCCGACGCCATGAGATTGGCGAAATACACGAAGCCATCACCGATCCGGCTGTCGCCATTGTTCGTGTAGGCACCGCCGTAGCCGCCCGAAGAAATGGTGTTCGGCGGGAAGCTGTCGTTAACGTTGCCGATCCGCTTAAGTGCCCCGGCGTTGTATTCCTTCACGGCAGGGGACCCGAGCGGATACTCGTATGGTATGGTTGGAAAGTTTGCCATGTTCGACTGACCGATCAGGCCAATGCGCAGCGCACCTGCTGCCGGCGTCGCCGCCCCGGTCAGCGCGAACTTACCGTTTTGCAGCAGCGCCTTACCCGCCCCTGTTAGACGGAAACTCATGACAGCGTAACCACGCAAGGCGACGATGCGTTGACGCACACCGCGACGCCATCAACCGGCTTGATCCAGAAGTACCAGTTGGCCGTGCCTGGTGTATCGCGCACCCACATGTATTGCGAATTCATCAGGAAATACTGACCGTTGGTGAATGTTCCGCTCCCCGTTGCAAGTTGCAGCGTGCCGGCGTCAACCTTGACAGCATCGGCGGTCGCGCTCGTCGCGTCAGCCACTTGCGTGGGGGCGACGGTGCTCGACGTTCCCCACCCCATGTACACCTTTGCCGGTACTGGAGACACGCCCCAATATTGTTCCGCGCTGATGCCGACAGTCGGGCTGAACGCGATGTAGTTGACGGACGTTCCAGAATTGGCGAATGTTCCTGAGTTGGTTGATGCGCGCGTGATCGGTGTGCCGGGCGTGGTGGTTGCCGCCGCGCCGTTGCTGTTGCGCGTCAGTGTGTAGCTGGTGCCTGCTGCTGCTACGTTGTTGGTGACGGCAGATGGCCCGAAGCTGGCTGTCTGGTTGCCCGCCGCATCTTGCAGCATGTTGGTCCCCGGCTTCGTGTAGGTCACAGTGATCGTATCGCCGTTGACGTAGGCCGCGCTGCATGTCAGCGTGATGGTCGCGCCGCTGCGTGCGACACTCGACACCGTCTTGCCGCCCGATACCGCAAATGCTGCCGCTGCTGGCGTGAACGCGGCCAGCGTTTCGCTCATGGTGATGACGATCAGCGTCGGCGCGGCGTCCGCCACTTGGGCGCTGGCAAACGTCGGTGCGGTGGTATCGGTGGCTGCGACGTTGTTGGTGATCGCCAGCGCGGTGAAGTTCGCCAGCAGGTTGCCCGCCGTGTCGCGCACGTTGTTGGTGCCTGGCTGCGTGTAGGCGACGGTGCGCGCAGCCTCGCCGTTGACGAATGACGCCGAGCAGGTCAGGCTGATGGTGCTGCCGGAAATCGCCACGGAGGACACTGTATGGCCCGACACCGTGAAGGCGGAAGCCGCCGGAACGTAACTGCCGCTCATCGCCTCGCTCATGGTGATGGCAACGACTGTCGGCGTTGCATTGGCAACGGCGGCGGACGATGCGGTTGGCGCGGTGACATCGCCGCCGCCGTTGATTGCTGCCACCGCCGCCGCAATCGCGGTCAGTGTGGTCTGCACATCGACGCCGCCTTGATTGACAACGACGATATCGGAACCGGACAACGCGCCAGCCGCCGGCAGGGCGACTGTGGTCACGCCGTCAGCGAGCGTCAGGAATGCCGATATTTGCGCTGCCGACACCGTGCAGAAGAAGTCCGCACCTGCCGGAAGGCTAACCAGCGCGCCGCCGCTGGAGCTGGAAGTGGGCGCACGCGATACGGTGTTCGCTGCGGTGATCGTGCCGACGCCAATTTCCCACAGGTTGCCCGACGAGGCACCGTAGATGAACGTCGTGCCGATTGCGCCGATTGCGCTGATGGGCTGATAGCCACCTGCTGGCGGCGTGCCGGACAGCGTGAAAGCGTCGGTCCCGGTCGAGGTCGTTACATCTTTGACGCGGTCGGTAAAAATCATCGTTTATCCCTAATGCTCTGTTCGTAGGTGCGCAAGGCGGCAAGCAATGTGAGCAAGTCGTCCAGCAGTCGATATATGCTGGATACAGCAGCGCGCCGCGTCATCCCTTCGCGCCGGAATACGCGATAGGTATTGATGACGGGCCACATTGGCGCTACAGCCCTTCGCCGCTGGTGAAATACAGGTTGGTGGTTCCGGTCGCCGTTAATGCCGCGACGAAGCCATACGCGCCCTTGGTGAACACTTCGGTTGCGCCCGAACGTATCGGCATACGCGATGTGGTCGAGGCCACGGTGACATCGCCAAACGCGATGAACGCGGTGTTCGCGCCATCGTTGACAACGCGGACGTTGGAACTGTACTGGTCGATAGCCACGCGTGCGGTGGTCGTAGTGACTGCCAGCGTGGCGGTATCGGCCCCGTTCGGCATGAATGTTTTGATGGTCATGGGTATCCTTGATGCGTGAAGAAAAGCAGCCCCGAAGGGCCGCTATCCGTTTGAACCAGATCAGTTCACATCAAGTACCGCGCCGTTAGCCTTCGGGTTGACCGCTTCCAGCGCGTATTCGACTACGATCTGCTTGCGGTCGGCGTCGCCGGTCTTGGCGAGGTCGGTCACGGCCCATGGGCGCAGCATCGACAGCTTCCACTTGTCCGCTTGCAGGACAAAGATGTCGCGCGAACGCTGTTGCAGATTGATGACGGTCTTCAGCGTGCCGAAGTCGCCCACGTACACATCGATGGATGCGACCAGCTTCTGATCGACTGCATCCTTCTGGCGCGTGGCGTTACCGGTGAAGGTCGAGAAGGTCTGTTTCTGCGTCGCGCCCATCATCAGCACGGTAGGACGACCGCCTGCCGAATAGGTCTTTTGCAGCGTGTCCTTCAGCAGCGTTTCGGTGAAGTTGCGCAGCGTGCCGTCGGTCTGCGCCACGTTGGCGACGTAGTCCGGTGCGACATACGAAGCGCCGGACGACACGTTCGCGCCGACCATCCAGCCGACCAGACCGCGAGTCTGACGCGGCGCGGTAGCGGTGACGTTGTTGCGGGTCAGCGCGTATTCGATGTCGAGCTTCAGTTCAGCCGATTTCAGGGCCATCTGGTAGCCCATCTCCGACTTGCGACCAGCCGAATCGACGGCTTCCTGGGTGCCCGACACGCTGGCGACTTCCTTGGAAATCTGCGTGCGGTTGCCCAAGCGGACGGTCGGCGTCACAGCGGTCGCGGTCGAATCGTCGCCCTCAGCCTGCGCATTGGCAGCGCCAGCGCGCAGAGCTTGGGTTTGCCATTCGTGCAGCGTGTTCGTCGCTTTGCCCTTGGCGATCATCGAGTAAAACGGCGTCTCGAAAGGCGTGATGCGGTCGATCCAGTCCGCGAGGTCTTCGCGGTTGCCGATGGCAGAGGTGGAAACGTAGGTATTGGTTGGTGCGCCCATGGTGTAGCTCCTTGGTTACTGCATGAATTGAGAGAAGATGGCTGCGGCGTCGTTGATAGAACCCGACTCCTTCAGCCGCTTCATAGCGGTAGTGCGGCCATCAGGGCGGTTCGCTTCGGCGGTGCCGGAACGTTCAACCTTGGTCGGCAGCTTCGCCACCTTGCCAACGGCGTCTTTCGCGCGTTGCATCAGGGCGTCGTACTGCATGGCCTTGTGGGCGAGGACAATCGCGCGGTGGTCGGTGAAATCGGCCTCACCCGCTGCGAATCCCTGCCCGCCGAGATATTCCTTGATCGCTGCCGCTGCCGCCTTGGCTTTTGCCGGGTCTTTGAAGTCGGGGAGCTTGGCAAGCAATTGCGCCTGCTGCTCTTCGAGGTAAGACTTTCGTGCGTCTGCCTGCTCCTGCTGCTGCTGCTGTCCGATCTGCTGCAATTCGCCTTGGGCCTTCGCCAGATTCGCCTGTCTCTCTTCAAAGATGCTTTTCTGACGCAGGTACTCCATTGGGTCGCTGTCGAGCAATTCCCGCGTGAGCAATGCGGCTTGCTCTTGCAGGTCGCCATTGATCTTGATGGCGTAGTGATTCAGCTTCTGCGCGTAGTCGTCGCGCTCCGTGCGGGCCTTGGTGGATTCCGCATCAGCCGATTTCTTGGCCTCTGCCGCCTCCATCGTCTTGCGCGTGTAATCCGCCTGGCGCAGGCCGTTCTTGTAGTGCTCGGCCATTTCCGCCTTGGTCAGTTCGACGTTCTTGCCATCGACTTCGATGGTGAACTTGTCGGCTGGGGCGTCAACGTCCGTTACTTCATCCTTCGGCGCTGCGTCTTCCGCTGCCAGCCGTTCTGCCGCTGCTTCTGGCGTGTCGGTGGCAGGATCGACGGCATCCTTCTTTTCTTCATGGCTCTCACCGCCATCAAGGGAAGCGAATGCCTCCGCTGCACTGTGCATATCGAGTGGTGCGTTGTCGCTGCCTTCCATTTACTGCCTCCTATTTGGATTCCTCGCGGAGTGTCCAAAACTTAGCCAGCGGGATCGCCGGCCAATCCTTACCAGCCGACCGCTTGTTTTGCGCGATCCGCCAATGTCTGCTTGTGCTTCAACTCGGCCCGCGCCAACTGCCCATCTTCGAGCGACGCGCGCAGCACGGCTTCAAGCTTCTGCGCCATCTTCAGCATCATGTGCAGCTTCTCGCGCCCCTCGGCGTCACGCGCTGGCGATGCGGCCCACAGGTCGGTGCATTCCTGCTTGATGTCCGCGAACGCCTGCGAGAAAGCCTCGTTGTCGAGGACTTGGCGCGCTTGGTCACCGTTATAGATGCGCTGCTCAGTCGTTGCCATTGCCGGCCTCCTGCGCGTCATCCTGCTTCTGTTCGGCCAGTGCGTCAGCGCGGTCAGCAGCAAGGTGCGCGGTGTCGAGCTTGACCTTGTTGGTCAGTTCAGCGATGTAGATGGCGGTGTCCGATGCCAGTTGCGCCTTCCAGCGCTCCAACTCGATGCGCGCCGACTCCTGCGCGTGCCGGTTCGTTTCCTTCATCTGTTCAAGATCTGCCTCGTACTGGATTTTCAGCGCGTGCTGCTGCGCTTCTGCCTCCTGGCGATTGCGGTCAACCTGCATCTGCATCTGTGCCTTCATCGACTCGACCTGTCCGCCGTGCTGGCGGTCGGCTTCGGCGTTCTGCTGCTTGAATTGCAGTTCTGCGGAGTGCTTCTGCTGGTCGAGTTGCGCCTTGACGATGTTCGGATCGGGCGGTGGCGGCGGCTTCGGCGGCGCGTTCGGGTCAGGCGGCGCGTCAGGATCGTGGAAGAACTGGTCGGCGTTCTTGAAGCCAAGCGCTTCGGCCAGCTTCGACTGTGCGTTGAATACGTTCTTCGGCGTCACGGTGCCGATTTGTAGGCCCGCCAACTGCTGTTGGTGCAGCGCCATCAAGTGTTGGACCAGTTGATCCTTGTTGCCGGTGCCAAGGCCAACGTTGATCGTCAGGTCAAACTGATTGGTCCACTCGCGCGGATCGATGTTCGCCCACTCGCGGCCCAGTTTGACCGTATCGGCCTTGTTCTGGTACTGCGTGACGAGTCGCAGCATCTTCTTAAACAGCGTCGTGAAGCCGGTTTCCGCCATCGTGCGGCTGATAATCTCGACACGCGAATCAGCGCGGTTCGTGACCACGTTGACCTGAGTCGCGGTCTGGTCCAACTGCATGCCGTTGCCGCCCTGTGACTGGCGCGTCCATCCGGTCGATTCTTCGGCGTCAAGTTCGGTCGCTTCCATCATCGACATCGCGCCGGCCATATCGCCCATGCCCTGCTCAAGCCGCGCGACTGCCCCGGCCTGCTTGATGCGCACCACGCCGCCTGGGACGTTGTTGAGCATGTCGTCCAAGTTCACCTGACCATCGATGACCGTGTTGCGGCCATTGACTTGCAAATAGATGTTGTCGAGGACGGAGCGCTTCAGGCTGGTCTTGAGGCGCTGGTGCTCAAGCGCGAGGTCGGCAGGGCACAGGCCGAACAGCATGTGCGGCATCGGGATCGACGGCAGCGCGACGAACGGGTGATCGTCCACTTCAACCGCTGCGTCTTCGCCCTTGCGGGTCAACATGCGGTCGCCAGCGCGTACGATCTTGTACCATGAGGCCAAGCCGTTGCCGTTCACATCGGCGTGGACGTAGCATTCGGTGATCCACACCTCGCGGTTGCCGGGATCGACTTCGGCCCCGCTTGGGCGGTTGATGCCATTCAGTTCGTTCAGCCAGTTGCTTTGCGCGGCCTCGCTGGTCGTGTCAAGGCTGTCGTCAGACGGCAGGTCATCGACGTTCAGGTAGCCAGATGCGCGCAAGGCGGAAATCGTCCGCTTGATGCGCCGGCCCTTGAACGTCTTGTCATCGATATCCTTGCAGCGCGTCGAGATCAGCATTTCGTGCGGCGGAATGTTCTCGATGCACAGCTTGCCACCAGACTTCACTCGCTTGACGGTGATGTCGTACAGCATTGGCACAGGCTGCGCCTTGAATGCCTCGTACTGCTGCTGCGCCTGCGCTACCTGCGTCAAGCCCTGAATGGCCGCGATGTGGTCAGGCTGGGCGCTGGCCTGCGCGTGCATCTGCTGAAGCTGCGCTTCCATCTGCTCGATGGCCTTGGCCTTCTGCTTTTCCGCTTCGGGATCGGGATAGGAGCGCTGTTCGGTTGGCGTGATTTCGTCGTCGTCCAGCAACAAGGCAAGCTGCACATCAGTCTGACCGCGATACTCTTCGGTCGATTCGATGTCGCTGTCGTCCCACCAGACCTGAATGAAGCCAACCTTTTTCAGCAGCGAATCACGAATCCACGACGAAATGATCGTGTAGCCGGGATTCTTCTTGCGCAGCAGGTAGTTCAGGTAATCGGTAGCCTGCTTGGCCTTGTCCTCGTCATCTTCGGTCGTCGCGGCGAACTCAACCACGTTATCCGTGCCGCAGAACGTCTTGATGAGCGGCGCTTCCATGCCCAGCACGGTATTGCGCACAGTGGTGTCAACGACAGACGAGCGTCCGTCAATCTCAGGGGGAGCGAGATCACCAATTGCCATTCCGAGGAAATAGGCTTCGTTCTTGGAACGGGCCATGGACAAGCGCCCACCCGTGCCGCAGTAGCCGGTGGCGTCCTGCATTTCGGCATCGGTGAGAGTCTTTAACTGCTCGTCGGTCAGGGCTACAGGTTTTGTCATCGGGTAATCGGCGCTTCACAGCGTACGATTCAATCAGTGGGTAGACGAATTATAGTAGCTTTTGGGAAAGTTTCACTAAATAATTATGCGCTGACCCAAATCACATGCAACCGAACAAAACCAGCCTTCCAGTGCATGAACACTCTACCCCACGGTTTTACCCACATTTTCGACTTCATTCCGCCTCCTGTTATGCGTGGCCGAGACTGCGATAGGCAATTTTGCCTCCCCAGTCCTCGTTTGTTAGCTGATCGGCATTGATCGACAAATACCTCAGCGCGTCTGCTCCATGCGAATACTCGTCATGCACCGGAGCGCCTGGCTCGTTCGTTTGTAGGCTGATGGTGCGCCGGAACCTCTTGGCGCACTCGACCAGCCTCGCCGCCTTGGTCTTGTCGAAGTACATGCGCCCAAACGTCATGCGCGTGGCCCTGATGCCTTCTTCGACGCTCATGCTTGGCGTGGTCTTGACCGACCAGCCGAGCGCCTGCATGACCTCGCGGGCGCTCTTGCCGGTCTGTATGTTCTTGTGCTCACCATCGTGCGGTAGGTAGACATCGCCCCAGTTGTAGCGCTTGTCCTTGAGGTCGGCGGAATAACTGTCGAGCGTGCGATGGCTGTCCTCGATGTACTCAATCAGGCGCAATTCAGACGCGCTGCGCTGCACCAGGATGATTGCCATGGCGTCATTCCAGCCAAGGTCAAAGATCACGTGGACCTTGAGCATCGGATCGTATGGCAGGTTGCAGACGCGCTTCTCCGCTTCCATCTTCACCACTTCGTTGTAGTAGATCGCGCCGGCCACGGCTGGCTTGCACTTGCCGAGCCAGATGTTGTCGTAGTCCTCAGGCGTGCGCTGCTGGCACTTGATGCGCTCCTTTTCCAGCACAGGCGAGAACCAGGGGTTGTCGGTAAAGTTCATTTCGACAACTTCTGTATCGTCGTCGCTGGTCAAAAAGCGCTGGTGAGTCTCGTCGGTTTCAAGCTCAGGGTTGTACGTTACCCAAATCTCCGAACCATCCTTTCGGATCGTTGGGATCAGAACGTCCCATGACCGCTTCTTGACCGCGTGGCCTTCCTCGACCCATACGCGGTCACAGCCTTCGAATGACTTCACCGTGTCGATAGTGTGGCTCGCAAGGCCAGCGAACACGAACGATGTGCCGTTCTTGCCGCGAATCTCGGCTTCCAGTACCTCATAGAACGATTCCAGTCCAAGCGCCGCGATCTGGTCAGAGAGCAGGCGGTGAACGGAATCCTTTATCGACTTCTGCACCTCGCGCGTACAGAGGATGCGCAGCTTGGAGGCGCGGCCTTGCAGCAGCAGCGCGCGAGCAACGCCCCATGACTTACCGGAGCCGCGACCGCCGCGAATGATCTTGTAGCGCTTGGGAGTGAACAGGAAGCCTAGCTTGTGTGGGAACTCGGCTTCCATCAGGCCGGCTGGACAAGCTTGATGGTAATGGTCGCGTCGATGAGGTGTTCGCCGTCAGCGCCAGCGCCGATGATGGTTTGCGCCACTTTGCCGTCGAGCCGGTCGCCTATTTCCTTGATCGCGCCGATATCGCCAGTTTCCGCCTTATCAAGCAAAGCCTCAGCGATGCGACGTAAGCGGTCAGGATCAGCCTGGATGACGGCACGGCGGATTGTATCAGTCCACAAGCGGTTGTTTTTGCTTGAGTTTGTGTTCCCCTTCGGTGCGCCGGCCATCATGCGATCCGAACATTGAAACGTGCAAACTCTGTTGCAACTACACCAACACCATACCGCTCTATCAGGCCAATGAATGTACCCTTTGCCATCTTGACTAAGTCCAATGGCCCAAGATGAACCGAGTAGCCGCGAGCATGGCGCTTGAGGATATCCGCTAAGGCAGGAACCATAACCTTATCCGTCCGCCATGTTGGCGTTACGATTCGCACTGGCCACACACCGCCGCCGCCGGGAACCATATTTGTTAGATTTTTCAGACCTATCTGTTCGACTAAGGCCTTCTCTCTCGCGTATGCTGCCGTTTCGTCTGAATGGCGAGAGTCGATGGCGTACACGATCTCATGCCCGCCCTCGATCAACTCGCGGATCAAATCGCATTTACGAGACTCAACGCCAGTACGTGCCTGCTTCTCGTGGGCATACATACGGTTTCCCTGGCCTTTGCCGATGTAGAACGGCTCCCCGTTGCGAGGATCGACCAGCTTGTAGATATAGAACTTCATCTTTGCTACCGGGTTCCGAGGATTATCCGGCCTATGTGATTGAATCGGGTTGCTGATACTACCGTTCTTCGTCCATCCCGCCAATGCCAATCTCGATGATGCCAAGGTTGACAAGCACGAGCGCCAGGACGACTGCGCCAGTGACTACCATTCCGATAACCTGAAACACGATGTCCATACGCGCCTTAAAAAAGGGCCGCGCCAGCTTGTGACCAGCGCGGCAAACGTGCTACCGGAGAAGTAGTCGGTTGCGGAGCCCATTTCCGCGTGCAGGGGTTCGGTAAAACTGGTGGACTGCGTACGCCAATCCCTGCGGGCCAAGCTATCGGACGGGCTACCCCTACCACCGAATGCGCTTCCAAGCTAAGGCCATCATCGGGAGTCGAACCCGTCTTCTTGTGCTGCCCTGCCGTTCTCAGCCATCCTCCGTAGATCGTGGCTTACCGGTAGTGACTGCGAATTCTGTCTCCGGCCAGCGCATCTTTTGAACGCGCCAACCAGAGACTATAAAATAGCATGACTGTTGCTAATGCGCAATCTGTTTCGCTAATCGTCAGCATTCCATTCAGCAGCCAGCCATACGATAAGGTAGGTCAGTGCAGCGCCGAGCGCGATATAGACGATGCAGTCGATCATTTGACCGCATCTATGACATTTTGCAACTTAAACGGAGCAACGCCATACGAATGCGATGGGTTGTTGAGGTTTCCATAAACGGCATTCTGGACCGCGATGGCAATCTTCATATCGCGATTATCTCGATCTATCTTCGCCAGTTCGCGCGCCACTTCCTGCACCTTAGCCATCGGCACTACGTCTTGCACTTCGCACGCATGCGCCAAAGCCGCGTTAGCAATCGCATTGGCTACGTGGCCGTCAAAGCGCGGCGCGAACTTGTCGCCAGCCCCATACACTTCGTCAACGGCTTCCGCCCATACCATGCTTAGGTGGGTGTCGGTGATGGTAGAAAGTGGATATTCGGCATGAGGCTTGATTCGGTATTCATAATCCTCTCCGAACATTGGCGTTCCCGTTGGGGTCCACCATGACCCATCATCTTTACGCCGCTGAATTTCAGCCCCATCGGCCCAAGCGTGGATTATCTCTGCATGTACGTGCTTTCGTGCCATTCTATTCTCCGGTAGTGGTTTTATGGTTCTTTGCGGCAATGATCGCCTTGTATTCGGCGCTCTTGTACAGCGTGCTGGTGGAAATTCCCCGCTCCAGATGGCAGTTCCCTGCTTTCCCAATACTTCCCATGGTGATGGTGAATGCTTGCTCATTCAAAATACCCCTTTTCGGTGAATTTGACTTCGTTTTGTGCGCCCCAAGCAGCCACGTATTCGATCAGGCTTGCCATGCGCTTGATTGACATCCCCGCCGAACTCTCGCGCAGGTTCACAAATTCACCCGTGAATCCCGCCACGATGTCCGAACCTTCGCCCGCTTCGATCATGTGTGCGCTGATGAACAGGATTTTCCATTGCGCCAGCTTTAGCGTGCGGCCCATGTATTTCTTTTGCTTCGCCACATCACCGCACATCGCATGGAACCTAGCGTTTTGAACTAGCAAGCGATCAGGCGGCCCGACACGCATCTGATCGCCAACCTCCATTTCATCGACCACGTAGCGCAGATACGCCGCGTTGGTCGCGCTTTTCAGATAAAGGCGCTTGGTCGTCATTTCAGCACCCCATGCCGCCGCGCCTGCTTGACATACGCTTCCAGCCGCTCGCCCCATCCCTGAAGCGTGTAGCCAGCCTCCCGCCCCATGTTGGCTATATCGGCGTCAGTCAGGTCAACCGGATCGCTGGGCGCTGCCGTGAAGGCGTTCAGCACGGCCAAGACTTCTCCGGTCGGCTGGTCGGACACCAGCGTTGCAGCCCCGGCGAATGCCATCGCCTGCTTGCGCTGCTGGTCGTAGTTGGCCTGCTCGATCAGCCGAAGCGTGGCTATCTCGGCAAGCTCGGCGTCATCGGATCGGCGGTTGTGTTCTGCTTCCATGTTCATCTTTCAACGGGTTTTCGGCCATGCTGCCGGTTTGATGGAGGCTCGCTTAGCAGCCAAGCCGTGAATATCAGATGCGCAGTCGCCCATTTTCTCGACCGTATGGCTGCACACGGACAGCAGATTAAAAACCGCCTCCAGGTCCGGCAAACCGTTGCTGTCAGGCTGCACAGCGCGCAACACTTGCGCAGCACTCGCGCCCAAACTGCCGCACATCATTTGCATCTGCTTCTTGGCGTCCTCGTGTGCGCTGCGAATTGTCGCGTACTGACCACGAGCAATCAGCAGGTCTTGCGGAATGGAAGCGAGGTCCATTACGCCACCTCTTGGGTTGCGGTTTCGAATTCAGCCTTGCGACCGTTGTAGATATTGGTTGCTGCCGTGACCGCATCAACGTTGTTAAATCCCTTGGCGTACTTGAAAGCAACCGCAAAAGCCTTTTGCAGCCCTTCCAGCGATTCGGCGTCGAGCATCGCCATCTGGCTATCCTCGAACTCGGCGTCGCTGAACGCTGGCGGTGCTACGCCCATTTCCAGCCACTCCAGCAGCATCTTCCCTGTGTCTGGCGTGATCTTCATGTACTGACCGTCAAACAGGCTTGTACGGTCCTTGCTGGCGCTGGCGATGTGCTGCATATCCACATCGAGCATGACCGTGAATTCGTACTCCATGCCTTCGCGCTGCACCGGAGCCATGCCGACCTTCTTCGGCTCCTGTTTGCCCTTCGCATTGACCTCAAGGACGTACTCCTGCTTGGCGCGCATCGTGGCGATAATATGGCAAGGCGATGACAGCATTGCATCAACCAGCGCGTTATGTTCTGGCGTAATCGTGCGCCATGCCGCGAAGCTGTTTGTGCCACGGTCGGCCATTTTGCCCTGCTTGTCGAGCAAGCCGCCATCGCCGCTCCATGCGTGGGACAGGCTGTCAATAATGACCGTGTTGTAACCAGCCTTCTCGAATGCCTTGATCGCCTGAATATACTTGGCGACGGTGTACGGCGCTTCGATGCTGATGATGTCGTAATCGCCCAAATGCGCGTACAGGTCGCCGCTGCCGTGTTCAGTGTCGATCAGGCCTACTTTGCCGCCAAGCCCGAACGCCAGCAACAATGCGCTGTAGGTCTTGCCTGCGCCGCTTGGTGCTGCGATACCAAGCCGCAATTTGGCCTTTTTACGCTCTGCTTTTCTGATTTCCATTTTTCTTCTCCAGTTGATTTGCCAATTTAAAACGGTGTGCCGCTTGCTTGTGCCTCTGCCACTTCGCGCAGATGGCGCTCTCGCTCGGATTGCGTATCCCAAATGCGGACGGTTCCAACTGCTTGCGCGGTCGCCTTGCGGTATTTTTCGCGGTACGCCTCCGCTTGTTGCTTACTCATTACGTGTGGCAAATTCATTCTTCTTTTCCTTGGTTGATTATTCCCATCGCCGCCAAGTGCGCGGCCATCGTGTCAGCCTTGAACGGATGCTTGGCGCGGTATTCTTCGCCAAACTCGGCATCGTATTCCTTCGCCTGGGCGGCTATGTTGGCGTCAAACGCTTCGATGTAAGCCTCGGCGCGCTCGTCGCTGATGCGGTCGGCGTGGGCTTGCTTGGTATCGCGGCGGTAGAATTCGCGGGTCATGGCTTAGCCTTGCCAATTTCAGCAGCGGCGCGAACGATGGTGCTTCGTACAGCGCTCGCCGGGTCTTTTGCGTCGATCTGCCAGAATGGCGGATAGAACTCGCTGTCTCCAGGGGTCCAGACGCCGATGCCAACGCCGCTTGTTGGGTTCGGGCGGTAGTTCAGATCGACGCGAAGGCCAAGCTTCATCGCCAGGCGCAGCGCGTCGCCGTCGTCGATAAGCGGGTTCCAGAGCGGCACATCGACCTCGCCGATATTGATGCCGCGCCCGAAAATTTCGCTGTCAACGTAGGCGTGATATTTGAGCCCGGCCGCTTTCGCCGCCATCTCCAGCAGTTCGCGGTCGGCGCTCATGGCTTGGCTTTCGGATCGGAGGCAAGGCCGCGCCACTCGGCATACTGCACGTTGCTTTTGATGTGCTTATTGCACTTGGCCGAATACGGCGTTGAGCAGTACGCGCGCCAATATTTACCATCCCAGTATGAATACGCTTCACGCCCATTTATCGGAAACTTGCGCTTAAATACGCCTTTCTGCCCCGGCACAGTTTTGCGGCCATCGTGCCACTTCGTCAGCTTAGCCATTACACGCACCTCACAAGCCATTGGCCGATAACCGCGCAAGCAGCAACCGCAGCAAGCACGATCCCCTGATTGCGGTCTGTGTAGGCGATTGCGCCGAAAAGAATGGTTTTCATAGTGACACCTTAAAACGGGATATCGGATTCGTCGGAAGCGCTGACATTCAGCGGTGAATTCTCAATGCACAGAAGCTGCTGAATCAATCCTTCAATCTTTGTGCATTTAGCGGTGGAATCGGCGCGGATTGTTGCGGCCTCTTGGCGCAAAGCTGAAACCTTGTTATCAACAAGCGTATTTATATCCAATACATCAACTGTTATCTCTGCTGTACCTGCCAGCGTCCACCCAGCAGTCGCCATATCATTATTGGAATAAATGAGGGTGGCAATACCTTCTGGCGTTTGCAATTCCTTCGGCGTCACGCTGTTGTACTGCGTAATCCATGCCTTAACTGTCGTCGTTACTTTTGCCATTTCATCTTCTCCGGTTGTGCTTCTGGTTGCCGGCTGTTCTGCGCCGATGAACAAACTATGCCATGCCTAAAATAAATTTGCAAGAATTTTCGTGCAGGTTCGATGCAGATTCCTGCTTGCGTTCAAAATCATACTGAGGCATACTATCAGGGCGGATTCCCCGCTTTGGAGATAAGAAGATGGATACAACACTGGAGTATGTACGTGCTCAACTTGACCGACGAGCAAGCGAAAAACAATTGGTATTGGTCGCTGCTGGCGCTTCGGTCAGCCTGCGCACGCTTCAAAATATCCGTGCTGGCAAGGGCGCGCAGTTCGGCACCGTCGCCAAGCTGGACGATTACCTGAAACGCACTACGCGCCGTAAGCGGCTGGATGAGGTGGGAGTATGAGCGCCGTTGTCATAGGCCAAACCCTGTATGAGCCGCGTAGCGGTGGTGCATACTTTAGAGAGCATACCGTTGTCGGCATCGGCAGGAAGTGGATTATGCTTGACGGAAAAGCCCGGTGCAGTATTGATGGTCTTATGCTTGACTGCGGCGGATACGGCCCGCGTCAGCTTTATACTGACATCGAAGCGTATCGCGCCGAAGGCATGTTGTCTGCTGCGTGGCGCGATTTGAGTCGGGATTTACAATATTCGAATCGGCCAACATCGATGACGGTCGAGACGATCAACGAAATCCGCGCTCAACTCGGGCTGCGAGTTCTCGCGAAGACTGACCCATCATGACCGCCTTCGACCTCATCGCGCGGAAGCAGGTGGTCGGCCAAGAGGATGCAGAGCCTACGATCATGGCGCTGTCCGTCTACCTGGACGCCGCCAAGCGCGGCCAATGCCCACCAGTCGGAGCCAATACGCTTACCTCAAACATGATCGTCGCCTGCTATCTGGCAAAGGCGCTGAAATTGCCGCTGCTGCACAAGCAGACGATGGCAGGGTTCGCGGCATTGACCAAGGCCACGGAGCGTGAAGGCGAGTTCCTGAACCTGACGACCGGCGAACACAAGGCGCTGAGTGAAGTGCTGCGCAGTTATTTCAGGATATTGCCGATGGTGCAGGTTGGAACGCTAACGGATGCGAGTCGGGAATCAGCCCGATTAATGGGAATTTCGTTATGAGCGCGCCCACCTACAATATCGAAAAGATCAGTGACTTTCATGCCATCCCTGCTGATCGGCTCGATGACTGCATTGCCGATTTCGCGTACTGGCTGCACGTCTGCCGCAAGCATGCCGAACTTACCGCAGCGGCAACGACAATGCTTGGTGCTCCTGCTACGTTTTGCACCGACACTATGCAGTGGTGCGATGACGGTATTCGCGGAATCAGCGAGCTAAACGTGGTCTGCGAGGGTAAAACCATCGCCACTATACCGATTCGGCCATGAAGCGCTCACCGATGGTCCGTACAGCCTTCGCCAAGAAACCAGCCGCAGAGCCAAAGGTTCGCCTCCGTCGCTGCGCTGTGAAATCCTGCCGCTTGCCGTTCGCGCCGCGCAGCATGACGCACAAGTGCTGCTCCCCGGCCTGCGCAGAGACTTTAGTGATTTCCGATAAAGTCCGTAAATTGCGTATAGAACGGCAGGAAGGACTCGCCAAGCTAAAGACACGCGCCGATTACTTCAAGGGCGCACAAGCCGCTCTAAACGCTTGGATAAGGCTAGTGCGCGACAAGGATAAGCCGTGCATTTCCTGTGGCCGGCATCATCAGGGGCAATTCCACGCCGGTCACTTCCTGTCGCGTGGCGCGCATCCGAACCTCGCGCTGGTCGAAAATAATCTGGCCAAGCAATGCCAGCCCTGCAACGTCCATTTATCTGGCAACGCTTTGAACTACCGGCGCGGACTAATCGAGCGCATCGGCTTGGAGGCGGTCGAGGCGCTGGAATCTGACGACACGCCACGCAAGTACAGCATCGAAGACCTGAAAGCAATTACAGCCCATTATCGCAAAGAACTGAAAGGAGCATCAGCATGACCGAGCCACTGGCAATCCCTAGCTTCACCGAACTTGACCGCGATCCGTCGTTTGTCGCGCTACCGCATAGCGGGTCAATCCACGCACGCGCAGAAATGGGCAGGCAGCGCCAGCAGCAGATATTCGACTGCTTGGCGAATGGGCCGCTAACGGTCGCGCAACTGGTCGCCAAGACCGGCATCGGCATCACATCGGTGGGCTATTACTTGCGCCGCATGATGACCGCACCGCGCGTTGTTCGCGTCACAGGCTTTGCGCCAAGGATGGTAGCCGGTCGCCGCGCCGTGTTCTACGGCCAAGGTTCCGCGCCTGACGCGCAGCCGCCAGTGATGACGGATGATGAGCGCGACTCGTTAATCGACCGCAACGCCGTACAGCGCAGCGTCGCCAAATCCATCGCGCTTGCCACCAGCCGCCCGCATTCGTGGCTTTCCTCGCTGGGACTCTGACCATGGCCGCGAAAAAAGGCCTCCCCACCTATGCCGAGCAGACCGGGCGCATCCTGGCAGCGCTGCAAAAGGCCGCCATGACCACAGCCGAACTACGCGTCCTGATGGGCGTATCGGATCGTTCAGTCAACAATTATCTCAACCAGCTTGGCAATGAGCCACGACTGGTCCGCATTGCCGCATACAGGGGCCGTGCGCCGCTGTACGGCCTTGGCAGTGCGCCTGATGCACCGTTCGCAAACAAACGCCTCATGGCGCTTCCTGCGAAGGATGAGGACGAGCTAGACCTGTGCGACCGGCGCGATGCTCAGATGCGCGCTGATCTTGTCCGGCAAGCGGTCGAGCAGGCCACCAGCAGGCAGCAGTCATGGGCCAGTGCGCTGGGTTTGTAGCACGCTTGTATCGCGGACTTTGTGACCAGCATCACAAAGTCCGTTGTTTCCTGAGAACATTTGATCGGCGTCAACAAACAGCTTGCGTATTGTCATAAATAGTCTAGAATTATCTGTGTCGAATCACTCGGCGCAAGGCTGTAGCGGCCTATTACACAAAGACAATCATCTATCCATGAACCATCCTGGCAGTCCATCTTTTGAGACCCTTCAAGGCGCCCGCCGTCTTTGTGTGGGAACGCTACCTCATTAGGTGGGCTGCCAAAATGGCTTATGGCCAAGAAAGAATAAAAATGACAACCGTTACTTTAGTGATCCCAACTCAATTTGAGACGCATGTTTTTGTCAGCGATTGTGGAAATGAAATTGTCATTAGTCAAACTTGCGCACAAGGCGGTGACGACGACATTGTAATAATTCAGCCAATGCACGCGCGGGCGATAGCCAAAGCCATTATCGCGGCTCGTGATGCTATTGCTGGAAAAGGCGTCAACGATGCGTGACTATTCCAAAGTCGGCCCGCAGTTCTGGATCGGAAAAACCGGCAAGGCATTGCGCCGCGCTGGCATCGAGGCGCAACTAGTCGGCCTGTACTTACTGACCAGTCCGCACGCCAACATGCTTGGCCTTTACTACCTAGCACAAGAAACGATAGCACACGAAACCGGACTCGGCCTTGCGAAATCGCAAAAGGGAATGCAGGCGTGTATCAGTGCCGGGTTTTGCTCATACGATGCCGAAACCGAAATGGTGTGGGTGCATGAAATGGCCTTCTACCAGATCGCGGATAACCTCGTTCTGACGGACAAGCGCGCTAAGGGCGTGCAGAACGAATACAACAGCTTGCCGGATAACCCGTTCCTCGCGCGCTTCTTCGGCAAGTATTCTGCTCCGTTCTCGATGACATGCCTTCGAGGGGACTTCCGCTCGGAAGATCGGGGCTTGGAAGCCCCTTCGAAGCCCCTTGCAAGCCAAGAACAAGAACAGGAGCAAGAACAGGATCAGGAAAAGGAAAAAGCACACGATCAGGAAAACCTTGCCCCGGCTGTCGCCGTCGCCGCAAAAAAGGTCGAGCAGAAGGAAGACCCGAACCCGTTCAACTTGCTGACATGGCAAGCCTACAAGCAGGCCTATACCGAGCGCTATTCGGTGCCGCCGATCCGAGACGCGGCGACCAATGCCAAGATCAAGTCTATCGTCAAAGGGCTTGGCGCGGAAGCGCCGATGGTGGCGACGTTCTTTGTTTTCCACAGCGGATCGCGCTACGTGGCTGGAATGCACCAGATTGGCTTTCTGGCGACCGACTACGCCAAGCTGCGCACCGAATGGGCGACCAATACCCTGATGACGCAGGCCAAAGCGAACATGACCGACAAGACCGCGACGAATCTGGATGCGTTCGCGCCATTGATTGCAGAGGCAAAGGCTCGTGAAGCTGCCGCCAACTACGTGAAGGATTGGGAATGACATCGAGCCGAGTTATCGAAGCAATCGCCGTGACTGCCGAGCTGTGCGGGCGCACCTTTTCCCCTGCCGCTGCAATGATGTTTGCCAGCGACCTTGACGGCTTTCCTGAAAGCGCCGTGCTGCTGGCTTTGACCCGCTGCCGCAAGGAGGTGCGTGGCATGATGACGATTCAGGACGTTATCTCGCGCATTGACGATGGCCGTCCAGGCGTCGAGCAGGCTTGGGCGATGATCCCGCAGGACGAGAACACATCCGTGGTATGGACCGACGAAATGGCGGCAGCATGGGGCACGGCGGCATCGCTGCTGCGTGAGGGTGACCGGATCGGCGCGCGCATGGCGTTCAAAGAGACTTACGCCAAACTGGTATCGGATGCGCGCGACCAGAAGGAGCCGCCGAAGTGGACTCCATCGTTCGGGGATGACCGGTACGGCAGGCAGGCAGCAATGGCCGAAGCGGTACGCATGAACCGACTGACGCTCGATCATGCCGTGCTGGTGCTTGGCGACGAGCTTGGGGAGGGCTTGATTCGCACGCTAGGAGTGACAAAGCATCCACTGCTTGCACCGCCTAGCGCGGAAGGAAAAGAGCGCATGAAGGCCCTGATGCTGACCTTGAAAGCGATTGTCACATGAGTCGCCTTGCGCAAGCAGAAGCCGAGGCGCGGCACCCATTGCGGTTTGCCGCTGGTGGCCGCGATGAAAAGTCATGGGCCAAGCGCTTCGTGTACCGGTATGAGAACGGCGACAAGACGTTGACCACTGTGCAAATCCACTTCGCCTACATGGCACTGGAATTGCCGATCCCGACCGGAGGACAGCCATGAGCAGCCACCTTTCAAGCGACGCCGAGCTACGCGCAGAGCGGCAGACCGAGCGCCTGACGCTGATAGCGATGGGTCTAGGCGATCCGCAGACTGAAACGCGAAAACTTGCAGAGCAAGCCTGCGAGATACTTTGGCCGCACGAACTTGACACGCTGGCGGCAGCGCGGAAAACGATGGCGCTGCTGATGCTCAAGCTGGCGGTGTGGCACGTAACGGGGAAATCATGAATAACAACGGAGAAAAGAATGGCATGGTCAATCAGCAACGCAATGATGAGAAATTACGAGTCCTTGAGCTATTCGCGGGAGCGGGGGGGGGCATCCTTGCCGACGAATTACTCGGATGGAGAACCATCTGCGCTGTCGAATACAACGCCTATGCCAGATCAGTATTACTGGCCCGACAGAACGACGGAACACTCTCGGCTTTCCCGGTTTGGGATGACGTGCGAACGTTTGACGGAAAACCTTGGCGCGGAATTGTTGATATGGTATCTGGCGGGTTTCCATGCACGAACATCAGCGCATCGGGCGACGGATCGGGAATCGACGGAGAAGCCAGCGGGCTATGGGGCGAAATGCGGCGGGTTATTGGCGACGTACAGCCGCGATATGTCCGCGTGGAAAACGGCCCAATGCTCACTTCTCGCGGACTCGGACGAGTTCTCGGAGACCTGGCCGCGATGGGGTTCGATGCGGAGTGGGGATGCCTATCAGGCGGGAGTTTCGGCGCCAACCATGTACGAGATCGAATCTGGATCATTGCTACCCACTCCGACGTGCCACAACTCGAAAGAAGGAGCATATCCAGCCGAATATACAAGGAATACACCAACCTTGGCCACTCATGTTGGTGGGAAAATCCACCCGAACTTCACAGAATGGATGATGCGGTGGCCTTTGGACTGGACCGACTTAAAGCCATTGGCAACGGGCAAATTCCGGTCGTGGCGGCTACAGCATGGCGAATCCTATCCGGTGAGCCATGATCCGAGGCGGTAGCGCAACATGCGCGTCGTGCGCCAGCTTTCCGCGCGAATCGCTGCAAGGCGCTGGCATGGGAGTTTGCGCGATCTTCGGCAAGCCGCAAGCCTATTTCGATAGCGCTTGCGTGCTGCACGATCCGGCAAAGGATAGGGCGCAGAGGCGGGCGCTGGCGGTGCGGCTGATGCAGTCGAAATAACGCTTGCGCGCATTAAACACATGTGCCACACTTGGAGCCTCAATAAGCAATCAAAGAGGCTAGCAAATGAAAATCAAAGTTCGCATCACCAGCAAGTATGGCAAGGAAATGATTTACCCGGCGTGCGAGAAGGCAGAACTGTTTTGCAGTATCGCCAGCGCCCGGACGCTGACGCGCGCCAACATCAACTTCATCAAGCAGCTTGGCTACGAGATCGAAATCGTAGCCGAAGCTGCGCCCAGTCTGTAGTTCAACAATAACGAAACCGGAGAAGAAAATGACGCCAGAACAGAAATTGAAGCACATGATCCTGATTCACTCTATGGGGTATCAGGATTTGCCAGCGCCGGAAAGCGTGACCGCCGAGAACATCGATGAACTGTACGAGGCTGGCGATGATGACTATGCGCAGGATGCGCGGTACGAAGTGCGTGAAGGCGAAGTGGAAACTGACATTGACGCTCCATCATCGCGCCACTACGAATCGAAGTCGGTAGCCGCCAAAGCGCCGGATGGCTCGTGGGTCGGCTGGACGTACTGGTACGGCGGCGGCAAGCACGGCGAGCCGGAGGCTATCGACTGGATGGATTCGGCCTACGATCTGACATGCGTTGAAGAAGAAAAAGTTGTTACCGTGCGCACGTTTTCCAAGGTGTCAGCATGATCCCCCGCAGCCTGGCAGACATCGAAGCTGCCGACCGTGTGTCCGAACTCTTGAACGAAGTTGCCGATGTGTTGATTAGCAACAACTGGCGCGGCGATCTGATCGAGAGGTTACGTGACCTTGCCTCGTCCCCTGCTGCTGCGGTAAGCCAAGCCCCGACCGACCTGTCGAAGCGGCTGCGCGATATCGCACAGGAATTCGGTGGCGGTGGCTCGACCACCCTTTGCACGGATCAGGTCATGGATGCGGCTGATGAAATCGAGCGCTACTACGGCGGAATGATGGCATGGAAGCAGACCGCAGAGAAGAAGGACCGCGACTGGCAGAACGAAGTCACGACATCACACGAAGCCATTGCCGGGGCCGTTGCGCGCGGCTGGTGCCACAAATCATGCGCCCACAAGGTCATGGACGAGCAACTGGCCTATGCCATCGTCCGCGAAGTCGAGGCACTTTTTGTAGCGCCAGCCGATGCAGGCATTCGCAGCGCGGCACTGGAATCCGCAGCGCAGCTTGTCGAATCGTTCTGCGCATCGGACGACAGCGACACCGAAGAAGCTATCAACACAATACTGTGCCAGCGCGCGACGCGCATTCGCGCTTTGAAGGAGGCAAAATAATGGACAAGATCAATACTGCGGCCCCTGTGGGTAATTTAGGGGATGGCGATCGAGCCGAGTTCGAGCGCGAAATGCTGCGGCTCGATATTTGCGACGACGAAGGCTTAGAGCGTTGCAATGGAAACTACGTCGATGAGCCTACGCAGGCGGCATGGGGATCATGGCAAGCCCGCGCCCTGCTTGCCGCTCGTGCTGCGCCAGGTGTGCCAGCACCAGTAGCGAGGAATTTGCAGCCCGATCAGTCGAATGTAGTTCCGCCCTTCGCGGAACCCGCTGCGCAACACGATGCGGCTCGCGCGGCATGGGAATACAGTTTCATCCATTCCAGCGCGACAGAGCGCGGCGATGATGAAATCGGCCCATGCCTCACCTACGACAAAGCGATAGCCTACGGCACTGGCTGCATCAAACAACGCGCCATGCTTGTTGGCGCGACGGCAGATGTGCCGATGCTGCTTGCGCCTCACTATCGCGGCTATGCAAAGCTCGGCACCGGCCAATACCTGCTGAACCACAGCGAAGCGGGCCAAGAGCCGGAATTCATCATCAGTGTGGCTACCGACGCGGAGAAGGCTGGCCGCGTAGTGGGCGATTCGCGTGCAAACCCGCCTGACGCGCTGTTGCAGCCTGAGGCGATGGCCGTTCGAATCGCGTTCGCCAGCGTCGCCGGACTGGACGCGATGGAAGACCAGTTGCGCAAGATGCGCGTTGAACATTTCGCCGAGTCTATCGCCCCTAGTGCAGCAGCACCGACCACCGACTACGATTCACTGCGCCGCACGATTCACGAATTGCGCACGTATAGCCCTGCTGGTGATGCCTACCACGGCGCGCATGTGCATAAGGCATGGGCGAATTTAATTGAAGCCGCTATTGTCAATGCCCCGGCAGCACCGATAGACCGGGGCTCGGCGTTCATGCAGGCCGCGATGGATTTTGCGCAGGCGCATATCAATTGCGATGAAGTCGAGGATGAATATGAGGCCGATCCGACGAGTGGCAGCGAGGCCGATACTGCCGAAGTGGACGGAATGTACAACGTGACCAAGAAGCGCCTAGTCGAAGCGTATCGCGCCCTGAAAGGATCGTCGAAATGAGCACATGCAAAGGATGCGGCGGCGTAGTTGGCCGTGACTGCTACAACCCACAAGAATGCGAATGGATATCGCGCGACCAGCAAGCGCGAGCCTTGGCGCAGCAATATGCGCAGCCTGACGATGCTCGCATTAATGCGCTGGAAGCTGAGGTCACGGAGTTGCGCGAGGCTATTGCAACTCTTTCCGCTGCCCCGCTCGCGGTGCCACAACGCCCCATCGATGACGAACTGTGGGACGCGACGATGCGCGACCGCGACACATACCACGAATGGGCGGATAGGCTGGCCGAGGCAATTTCACAGCATTTCGACGCGCACATCGGGGAGCACAGCAACATGAATTGCCCATGGGCTGAGGCGCTGCAAGTCATTGAAATGGCCGATCCGGACCCGCTCGCGGTTCCGCTACCAGCCTGCACTTGCCCAAGTGGTGATGGCTCGCTTTGCTTCCCATGCCCTGCGCATCCTGCGGTGCCGCTACCAGCCGACCAGGGCGAGGCAATCCTGCACGATGCACTTACCCGCATCAAGGGAATGACCGATGCGGACGATCCCGAATCGTACCGCTGCGACGACCGTGAAGGATGTCTTGATACGGTGTTTTCGGTTGCCAGTCGCGCCCTTTCTGCCACACCCTTGCCGCTACCAGCAGGGCCGAGCGACTGGCAGCCGATGGCAACCGCGCCGAAAGACGGCACCATGCTGTGCCTGATGGTCGATTTCCTGGACAACGCGACCGAAGACAGCCGCGAAGCGTGCGCGACCATCGGCGCAAACAGCTTCGATCACACTAACATCGACCAGTGGCAGTTCGCGGGCTGGAACTGGCAGCAGGACTGCTTCACCGAAGGCGTCGGAACACCTGTTAGCTGGATGCCTCTTGCCGCTGCCCCTGTTATCCCACCAGCAGCGCCAAGCGAGCCAACCGTTACCGCCAGTGATATCGGCAAGACTGCAATGGGCCTGATCCGCGAGTTGACATCTGACGAGGATTCCGATG
>Ga0065715_10088904_pt1 | contig 42369 bp, 60 predicted proteins | sample MisBulReplicate1_FD_59102 | JGI IMG/M metagenome (GOLD analysis project Ga0065715, IMG submission 59102) | Miscanthus rhizosphere microbial communities from Kellogg Biological Station, MSU, sample Bulk Soil Replicate 1 : eDNA_1 v2 (version 2) | ecosystem: Host-associated > Plants > Roots >...
GCTAAAAAAGGTTAAAACATGATATTGAACGAAACATCGGCAATGGATGTGATTAAAAATCCAACGTCAAGAAAGCACATTGAAAGCGCGAAAAAACAGGAATCACAGTTAAGAGTTTTTACGGAAGAAATGACGCAAGACGAATTGAAAAGTGAACCCTATTGGACGGAAATGACATCGAAAATGAAATCACGATCGGATAAAAAGTTTGATCGCGTCATTCAGTTTGCACGTTATCCGTTGCCGGTCGTTCAATTATGTGATTCCGTCTTAAATGATTTTCACAAAGTCTTTGAAGGAAAGAATCGATATTTTCATGTTGAAGGTGATCGCGATATTGAACGATTGAAACAATGGATCGTAAATGAAAAACCCGTCCAATGGATTGAAAAAAACGCGGTCAAGGTTTTCAAGAACAAACCGAACACGTTTGTTGTTGTGGATCGTGACGCGAATGGAAATCCTTATTTGGTGTTAGTGGATTCGAATCGTTTGATCGATGCGAAATTCAAGGATGATGAAGGGAACATGGAATACATTTGTTTCGTTCATTCACAATCCGAACACGCAACACAAGCCAACGTCATCACGACGTTTTTTTCCGTTTACGATGATTCAAGATACTATGTGTTTTCAAAGGATTCAAATTCGGATGCGATTGTTAAAGTGTCGGACACGGAACACAACATCGGTTATTGTCCCGCGAAATCATTCATCAAGACAACCACAAATTCAAAAAACAAATTCAAACGTCGTGTGGCGTTTTCATCGGCATTGTCGAAATTGGAAGATTGGACAATGTTTGACATCTTTAGAAACTATGTGGATCATTACGCGCCCTTCCCGGTAACGGAAGCACCGCGCCGAAAATGTCCCAACAACGATTGTCAGGACGGAAAGGTTTCGGAAGAAGTGATCACCGATCCGGGATCCGGAGCAACGAAAACCATTTGGTCGGATTGTCAAGCGTGTGGCGGGGTGGATAACGGTCAACATATTTTTCCGGGAACACACATCGGAATCAAAGTTAATCCGGACAAATCGTTGAACGACGGATCCGGGATGTTCAAAATGATCTTTCCGGAAACGGACAAACTGAAATACATTCCGGAAAAGTTGGATGATTTGGAATTGGAAGTTCGATTCAAAACGGTAGGCGTTAACAACATGAATTCGGAATCGTTTAACGAATTACAAGTCAAAGGATCGTTTGCATCGATGGAAACAATTTTGTTGCGCACCAAATCGGAACTTGATGAATTATACAGATGGATTATCAAAACCGTTGGCCGTTCGATGTATTTGAATTTGACGGTTTCGGTGGATTCGAATTTTGGAACGGAATTCTATTTGGTTTCGGAAGATGACTTACAAAAACGATTCGACACGGCGAAAAAAATTGGTTTACCGGTTGAAGAACAATTCAATCTTTACAAACAATTAGTTGAAACAAAGTATAAAGGCAACGCGAACAAGATGGAACGTGTTTTGATGTTGCTCGATTTGGATCCATACCCGATGCAATCCATCGATGAATGTATCAAATTGAAAGGCGCGTCCGTGTTGGATGATTTCCAATTATCATTTAAAGTGAATTTTATCAAATTAATTTCTAAATTTGAAACGGAAAACACAATCATCACGGAATTCGCAAAGAATCTTGAATATTACCAACGAATTGAAATCATTGAAACAACGTTGACGACATACAATCAAGAAATGATCGATGCGAAAAACAAAAGAAATGAAAAGGCAATCCCACCAACCCCGGAAGTAATTAAGTAACCAAACAATAATTAAATAAACAAAAACAATGAATCAAATCAAATCAAACAGACATTCACAAGCGGTGTCGGAAGTGGAAAAACTTGATGCAAATCAGGTTGGAAAAATGAAAGAATTTATCGATCCAAAGGATGCGGATCAATACCATGTCGCCTTGGTGAAGATATTCGACAGACCGGGACAACCGACAAACGATGTGAAAATCGTTGTTCAGCATTTCAACGCGCCCGGATTCAAGAAAATTGAATCTAATTTCATGTATCATGGTTACCAAAAAATCATCGTGTTGCATGATCCCACACAACCAATCGAAGGAATGGCGGTTTCCACAACGATCAACACCGGATCGAACGATCAGTCAGCACCGGCGAAAACGGAAGCGGAAATCGAAGCAATGATCGAAAAGCGCGCACAAGAAAAAGCGAATCAAATGATCGCCGATAAGAAAGCCAACGAAACCGACACAACCGACACGGATGAAGAAGGTGAAAAAGAAGTTGAACAAGATAAACACGCGTTGTCACCATTCCATTTTGGGGAAACGGTGAACGAAATGAAAGCATTCGCCGAAAAACATAAGATCGAATTATCCGGTTTGAAGAAATCGGCGGAAATTAAAGCCGTTTTGATTACATGGTACAATGAAAACCGTGAAGCGATCGAAAACGGGACATACCAAATCCAAGAATAAACAAAACAAATACTAATCCATAAAAAGGGAAAAGATGGAAATTACAAAAGAACAAATCCAAGAAGCGATCACGAAAGATCCAACGATCATTGAGGTAATTTTGCCAACGGTCATTGAATCCGAGGTCGGGAAAAAGTTAGTGGAAAACAAAGCCAATTTGATATTCACCGAAAAGATCGGTGAAGAAATCAAAAAAGTGCATCAACGTTATGATGAAGATCTTTTCGAAGTTTTGGGCGTTCGCGCCGGTACGGGTGAAGATGGCGCAAAGGAAAAGACGTATGAAGTGGCGCGCAAAATGTACGGCCAATTAAAAGAGTTGCAAGGCCAAAAAGAATCATTGTCCAAGGATGTAGAGGTTCAAAGACTGACCGGCGAAATTGAAAAACTAAAATTGGAAGGTGGCGGAAAGCACATCCAAGGTGTTTTTGATCAAGCCAAATTGCAATGGGAAACCGAACGTCAAGGATTCGTGAAGCAAATCGGCGACACGAAAACCGAAACGGAATCATTCCAAAAAAGAACGGACATCAAATCAGCATTGAACCAATTGAAGTTCAATCCGGACACACCGGAATCAGTTAAAACGATGATTTTAACAAATGTTGAAGAAAGTTTGATAAAAAATTCTAAATTTGAAAACGGAAAGTTGGTGTTTGTAGATCCGGAAGGGAAACCGATTATCAACCAAACATCCTACGAACCCAAAAATCCACTTGAAATGTTGATGTCCTTGGATGCGATCAAAGACATCACGTTGAAAGATGATAAAAAGCCGGGCGGAAACGCACAAGCGGAAATTCACGGATCAATTAAGACCATTTCGATCGAAGGGAAAGACGAACAAAGTTTGATTTTACCGGAAGGATCATTCAAATCAAGATCAGAATTCAATGAAGTAGCGCAAAAAGCGTTGTTGGATTCCGGGGTGACGCGAAAAGATCCAAGATGGAACGCCTTGTTGAATAAGGCGTATAAAGAAAACAAAGTTGATACATTACCGGCAAAATAAAAATTTTGTTTAATCCCTAATTAATTAAAAAATGAGTTTATTAGCTACTTATTTACAGGACATCAGAGTTCAATATCCGTCCAACTTGGATCGTGATGAACTTAGACGCACAAACACCGGTTTGTTGAATGCCGTGATCGAAATGACCGACGCGCCGAATTCAATTGTTTCACCGGATTTGATCACCAAAGCCGAATCAAGTCAAGCAAGAAACCTTGACATCCCGGTAATGACAAAAGGAGCCGTGACCATTTCGAACGCTCGTTCATGTACGATCACCGGAAGTCAAAGTGAATCGGATCTTTATCGTGTGGTTTGGAAAACGGTTTCGGCAAATATCTTGATGGTTCCATCTCAATATGAGAAAAACGAAATCAAATATTTGTTCGATCTTCAAAAGAAAATGGCGGATTTGGTTGAAGCCTTTATGGTTGAAATGGAAAATGATTTGGACACCGCGTTCGATGCGAACAAATCACAAGTGTATGGATCGCCAATCGTGGGAACAAAATATACATTGGCGGGTTCGGCGTTACAAGTGACACCGGCCAACCTTGATTTTTTCTTCAATGATTTGGATCCAATCAATTTCGCGGATGATTTCAACGCGCCGACAATCCGAGTGATCGCGAATCATGTGGTGATGTCAACGGTGAACAAATACATCAACCAAGGTCAATCGAATTCGGCCAACACAATGTTCCAATATTTCAACAAGAATTTCACATATTCAAACAGAATTTCGAATGGTGTTGGAAAATTGGCAACGGGTTATTTCATGCCGGATGGATCGGTTGGATTATTAACGCGTGTTGACGTGGATTCAAGAATGAACCATGTGGCAACCGACGGAACGGAATGGCGTGAAGAAACCATCCCGGGAATGCCGTTCCCGGTTGGGATCCAATACAAATCAAAATGTGATGATCAATCCGCGTTGGAAGCGTCCGGCCTTGGACACTTAACATCAACACTTGTGGAGCAATATCAAATATCTTTTGATTTCGCGATTGTGGTTCCGTTCAACACGGATTTGGCAACCAAACCAAGTTCGATTCGTAAGTTCGAATTTATTCCATAAGAAGTAAAAAGAATCTTAAAAACAACCAACGCCGTTTTGATCCGATAAGGGGTTGAAACGGCGTTTTTTAATTCAGATAAATTATGTTTAAATCAACAGAGGTCGCGCCGGCCTACGAACATTTGATCGGGTGGCGACAACATTATAATAATTCAATTGTTTTGCCGTCATCGTTAACCACTACGGACACGGGTGAATATTTTCAACAAAAGCACCCGGCCTTAGATCTTGCGATCATACAAACGTTGATTCCGCCGACAATGGATTTGAATGACTATTTGAAAAACACGGTCACGGATGCCACCAATGAAATGTTCAATGATGTGTTACAATACAGACAATTGAACAAACACGGAAAAACGTTATTGGAACAATCGGTTTTATTGAATCGTTACGGATGGACATCGGATGTGATCACCAACCAAAGTCGATTCGTTGGGATGCAAATACGCACCAAGGATTTGACCGGGTTGCAATCGGTGATCAATGAAATCGGGTTGCAGTTTGTCGGATCGGAATCGTTCAAATTGTATTTGTTCCATTCATCCAAAACCGAACCGCTGAAGGAAATCGATGTGACGACAACCGGAACCGGATGGTCATGGATCAAAGCCGACATCGAATTGTCATCGTTCAAATCATCGGAATATTACGGCGGTGTTTTCATTTTGGGATATTACCAAGACGACTTGAATTCGAACGCGATCAACTACACTTCATTCAATTGGGACATCGGTGTTTGTTCGGGATGCAATGACAATCACGTTGGCGTTTGGAAATCGATCGGAAAGAATTTCCATGTTTATCCGATTTACGTTCCGATGGGATCTTATACGACGGGCGAAATGTTCGACATGAATAAGGCGATTTACACGAATTCACAATCCTTTGGTTTGAACTTTAAATTTTCGGTGCGTTGCGATTTGACGGACTTTTTCATCCAAAACAAATTCGTATTCAAAAACTTATTGGCGTTGAAAGTGGTTCATAAGATCTTGAATGACATGAAATTCAGTCAGCAAATAAACGCGATTGAAGCAAATATAAAAATGATGATCATCCGGGATTTGGAAGGGGACGTGGACACCAAGTTGACTAACATCCCGACGCAATACACCAAGGAATTGCAATCGGTATCGTTCAACATGGCCGGGATCAATTCCCGTTGTTTGGAATGCGAGGATGTAAGTTATTCACCAACGTTCGGAGTGGTTTAAATCATGGAAATATTTAAAAGACAAATCAAGTTCATTGAAGATTTCGAAGTTCAGTTGCACGCGCAATTGGAATTCGCGATCCGTGAATTTGATTTTGTTATTAAAGATTATGTGATCAACAAACAGTTGTTCCGTGAAGGAATGGACGGTGACGGTGAAAAACTTCCGGGATATAAACGAACCACGATTCGTTTGAAGATCATCAAAGGTGATCCCGCCGATCGTATGACGTTACGCGATACCGGTGAATTCTATTCCCATATTCAGATTGACGCGTTCAACGATCGTTTTGAAATCACATCCAATGTCGATCACGATGTATTTATCCTATCACGATTAAAAAAACAAGGACATCCGAACATTTTGAAGGTAACGGATGAAAACATCATCGAGTTTTTAAGTAATTATTATTTACCAAAATTAAAAGAGTATGTCAATAAGCAATTTGCAAAATAGAACAATCACCATCGGAACCCCGGTTGAAGTGGAATCCGCCGTGAACGACATCCGAACGGTGTTGATGAACCTTCCGTGGATTGATCGCCCGTATTTCATCGCGCAACGTTTCTTTAAAACAGAAAATGGACGTTCGTTCATTTATCCGGAAACCTACGCACCGGACAAACCCGGATCAAGAAATTACCAACGCGTCACCCCGGACAACGATTATTTGGGTTCGTTTTTCTTTTTAGTGGGATCCGGAAAACAAAAAGAATTTTCAGCGAATCAATACAATTATTTGAATTATCCGGTTTCGATCATCTTTTCGGTGAACTTGGATTTGATCGATAAGGCCAAATTGAACGACGGGTTGTTCACACAAGAATTGATCCGTGATGCACGACGTTTATTGACAACCACGATGACGAATCACGAATTCGAATACACGTTACAAAGTGAAACGCGGGATGTGCGTGAAGTGTACAAAGAATTTTCGATGAATGAGATTGAAAAATTCAACACCGCGCCGATGCAATGTTTCCGCATTGATTTATTATTAACTTTACAAGAAGATTGTAATTAAAATTAACCATTAAAAAACAAGAAAATGTCAACAAAAACAAGAAAAGAAACGATCAAAGATGTTGTAGGAAATGCGGTTTTCACGTCCAACATCGACAAAAAATCATTGGAAGCGTTATTGATCAACATGAAAAATTACGATTCCTTTGAAGCAACCTTGACACAATCCGTGGCGGGTGCATACACATTAAGCAATGTAAAATCAAGAATCAAAGGATTGTCGCCATCGATTGCGGAAGATCAGGTCGGAATCACTAATTTACAATTCATCAATGAGGAAGTTGGTGAAGAAGTGATCGCATTCCCGGCCAACAAAGTGAAATGTTTTGTTTCAAGCGCGGACATCGATGGTGAATTCACATCCGGAATTTTTTCGATGGGACGTTTTGACAACGACAATGTAAAAATTGGAAACCTTAATTCGATGACGCAAGTTTATCAAAGGGGTTTTAAATTGGATATTGAAATCCGAGTTTACAACGATTAATTATGATGATACAAACAATTTTAGTGGTTTACGGACTCTTATATTTTATCGATTCCTTATTCGATAAATGGAACACATGGGAACGAATCGCGGAATTTGGATCAACGGCAAAACATAAGTTTATTTACGACTTATGTTTTTGTCGTTTTTGCTTAATGTTTCACCTTGCGTGGATGATCACAATCCTTTATGGCGCGTTTTCATCGTTTTCGTTTGATTTGGTGGCCGTTCCGTTCGTAGTTAGTGGATTAACCCGTTTAATAGAAAAAAGATGATTTACACGCACGGAAAACACGAAATTGAATTATTCGATTCAATACACAATTTGCCGATCCTTAGATTCCAACGTTTCAACAAATATCAAATGATCGCTTGCGAGGTGGGAAACACCTTGTCGGATTACGATCAAAGGATGTCCAAGGCGTTACAGTTCATGCAAAAAGGAATGAAGGATGAAGCGATTCAAGAACTTGAAAATTGCCGTCAAACGGTATTCAACGCGCTGAATGAATTCACGCCGTCCGGAAAATCATTCGCCATGTTAGTCAAACGGATTGACGGGAAGGTGTACGATACATTTTCACCGGATGATTTGGATCGTTGTTTGATCCATTTGGAACAAATCGGATTGGGAACGGCCGACGCAATCGCTAAACTTAGGGAAGTAAAAAAAAAAATCGAAACGGAATTGGTGGTTTATTATCCCGTCTTTTTTCCAAAAAACGGAAATAAGGAACAAACGATTTTAAGGGTGAAACGGATGAACGTGTTGTTGGATCAGGTGATCGAAAACCGGGAAGATCCAAGCGATGAACTTTTTGATGTTGAAAAAGAAATATTAGAAAACGATAAACCGAACATTTGGAATGTTTGGAAAACCGGGAACATGGAACGTGTGTTGGAAGTGGATTTCCAAAAGTTCGCAATTTCCGTAATGAAACACACCGGTCAAGTGTTGGACAACATGACAACATTTACATTTTATGCGTCGGTTGATTTGTTGAAAGAAGAAACAAAAACAAGTAAAAAAAGATAACACATGGAAAGCGCGGTTTTTAAATACAGTGATTTTTTCGATGATGATGGCGGATTAAAAAAGGTCAAAGAAGATTTCGAAAAGTTAGGTGAAGAATTGATCGGTGAAGCCAAAAAGATCAAAAAAGAAGTTTCGGCCAATCTGAATTTTGACGACGTTGAAGCGATGACGAAAACGGAAGCCAAAGTGGAGGACATCACCAAGGCGTTTCAGGAATACGGAACCGCGAAAAAATCGATCATCAAGATTGAAAAAGAAATGGAAGATGCGTTGAAATCACAAGCCAAAGTGACCGATAAAAACACAACTTCCGTGGCGGATAATGCAACGGCCATCGAGAAACTTCAAATCGAATTGGAACAATACAAAGTCGCCGTCAAGGTAACGAACCAATTGGAAAAACAAGGAACGGTGACCATTGAAGAAGCAACGATCGCCCGTGGACGTGCCAAAGAAGAAATGAAACGCCTTTCAAAAGAAATCGCCTATCAAACCAAATTGGAACAAGCCAAAATCCTAATTGAAAAAAACGAGGTGAAAACCTTGCAAGATGTCCGGGATCGAATGTCGGCGTTGCGGTTGGTTGTTCAATCCTTGGACTTTGAAAAAGAAGCGGATAAGGTAAAAGCCTACAACGATGAAATCAATGAATTGACGGATGTTCTTTCCGATAATAGTGATCAGTTCATTCAAAACAAAATCAATATTGGCAACTATGAAGAAAGCATCAAAAAAGCGTTGGACAGTTCGGACTTATTCAAAACGAACATCACCGTCATCGATGGTGCGTTGTCTAAATTTTCCGAAACGTTATTGATCACGAGCAAACAAGCCGAAGAAATGGAAAAAGCGTTGGACAACAATTCATCCGCCTTGCAAAAATTCCAAGTGTCATTCGGAAAGATGAACGGCGCGTTGAAAGCGTCGGTGATTGGTGTGGTGATCGTGGCGTTGGCCGCTTTAGCGTCAATGTTTGGAAGTACGCGTAAAGGCGCGGTGAACATGGAAAAAGTAACACAAACACTATCGACAACCATCACCACTTTTGGTCAAGTTGCCAAAGCGGTTTTCGTGGACGGATTTAAAGCGTGGTTTTATGCCATGACCTTTCAGTTTGGAAAGGCGAAAGATTCGGCCAAAAAAGCCATGTCGGAAGTTGAAAAAGCATTTTTAAACGGGGCGGATGCAATCGTTAAAGGGTTGGAATATATCGATGAAGCGTTCAAGATTGAAGATCAGGTGCGCGCCTTGAATCGGGAATTGGAAAAGACAAACGGTGTTTTAACCATGATGCAAGCCAAAGCCGATGACGCGACACGATCACTTCAAACACAATATTTCTTTAGTCAACAAGCGCGGAAAGAACAAGAAAAATCCTTTGCGACACAAAAGCAAATCGCCCAATTACAGTTGGAAGCGGTGAACAACCGGATCCGTCAAAACGCTATCGCCAACAATCAAGAAGCCGACTTTGTGCGTAACGCGGGAACCGGACTTGCATTCGCTGAAAAAGTGCAACAATTAGCACAACAAAGAGGTTCGGATTTAGCCATCGACAACGCGTTGATTGAAGAACAATCGAATCTAATGATCGAGATCCAACGAATCGAAAACGAAACGGCGGTCGCCCGTTATGAGAATTCAAAACAACAACGTCAAATCAACCAAGACATTTTCGAACAAAACTTGGATCTTATGATCGATGTGATCGATGTACAAAAGAATTTATCGGAAGCGTTCGTAAATGATACCACTAAAAACGTAAAAAAGAGAATCCAAGAATTCGAACGTTTCTTGGAACAATTCCGTCAAAATGCTGAAGATGAATTGAAAGAATTCAATATCCTATTTGCCAAACAAGCGAAATCACTTGGTGAAAACGCGCCGAAATTCGACATCACATTCGATGAAGCCGGGAACGCGAAAGTGTTTTTGGACGGTGTGGAATTATCCATTGATCAAACCGTTGGTAAAATCAAGGAGTTAAACAAACAATTACAAAACGCCGGCATTGCGGAAATACCGATCAACCGATTCCGTGAATTCTTGGTGGAACTTCAAAACGGGAAAAGGGATTTTGACGCGTTGGGTGTATCGGTTGCCAACCTGACAACCAAGTTTATTGAAATGAAAAACAATTTCGCGGTGACAAAGTTGGAAGATTCCAACCTGAAACGAATTTCCGATCGGATCCGCGAGATTAGCCAAATGAATTTGGAAGCCATGCCACGACGACAACGATTGAAGTTGATCAAGGAAATGGAAGCGTTGGAAAAAGACAAAGAAAACATCTTAAAAGACGGTGATTTGCAACGTAAGGAAAACCGGGTTCAAGCCATCACGCGTGAATTGCGCGCCGTGCGTGTTCAGTATGTGAACGGTGAATTGGTATTGCAACGGGTGATCCAAAAAGGATCGGAAAAAGAAGTGGAATTGCATCAGGAACGCGCCAACCTACAACGCGAAATTCAAGAAGGGATCACGGAAGATCGTGTCAAAGCGATCGAAGAAGAAAACCGCCGTGTTGAAGAAGCCTATCAACGTTTTGTCGAAAACGTGCGAACGGTGATCAATTTGGTATTGGACAAGGTGTTGGAAATGCAACAAAAATTGGTGGATCAACAACAAGAAATGGTCACCAAACAAGGTGAAATGGTTACCAAACAAGAAGAAAGGGCGCGTGAAGGATTGACAAACACATTGGCATTCGAACAAAAAGCATTGGCGCAACGGGAAGCGGATTTGATTAAATCGCAAAAGAAACAAGAACGATTGGAAAAAATCAAGGCGTTGTGGACATCCTATTCGTCTTATGCGGATAAAGAAGAAGATCCAAATCAAGCATTGTTCAAAGCCTTGCGTGACTTTGCGATCTTGGAAAGCATTTCCGCGTCGTTCGGTGATGGTGGGGTTGTTGAAGATCGATTGCCATCCAACGGAATTTTCCGTGGACAAAGCCATCAAGGGAACCAAGGCGGGATCCCGATTTTGGTTGAAGGCCGGGAAGGGATATTCAGCGCACAAGAAATGGAAAACCTTGGAAAAGATAATTTCTATAAAATGAAGGACATGGCATCGATGGGAAAAGTCGATTCGAATTTCTTTTCATCGCAACGAAAAAAGTTCGTGAAAGCATCGCCGGGAAGATCATCAAGTCCGGAACTGATTCACGAAATGCGGGAAGTGAAAAGGGCGATCGAATCCAAGCCGGTTCAAAATTGGGAAGTGTCCAAGATTGCCGACGGTGTGATGACTTTGGTAGAAACCACGATCACGAAAAACAAGACGACACGGAATCATTTTAAAACACAAAAACCACGATTATAATGGCGAATGTTAGACAGTACATAAATAATCAGGATTTCGGCGAATCGAGGGAATACCGGGATTTAAAGATTTCAATTGATTGGAAGGAAAAGAAAGAATCCGGCACGGTTAACGTGTCGGAATTGTCGTTTGTGGACAAAGCAAACGAGTATCTACAAAGACGGATCGTGGACGGAATGACCGGTGGCGTTGGAATCTTTGAAGGGGAGCCATTTAAGATCGTGGTATCGGAACAAGGTTCACCAAATTACGAGTTCAACGGTTATTTGGATTTTACCACGGATTTGACCGTGATCGGCGGTGAAGAAATAAAATGTCAGGTAAAGAAGGAACACGGTGAAGATTGGTTGAATGATGTGGCGGATGGTTTTTCATTCGCTTATTTGTATGACCTTGGAACGATCACCAATGGCGATTTCAAAAAGATCCCGTATGTGATCAACTACATCCCGGACGGAATGCAATTGATTGTTTTGTCGATGTCTATTTACATGATGACAAAAGAGATCATCGAAAACATTCAGGAAATCGCTGAAGCCATCGGCGCAATTGTGGACGCGTCAACCCCGGTGATCGGGGTGTCGGTTGGATTCGGCGCGGGTGTGGTTACGGCGTGGGATTTAGGAAATTTCATTTGGGCATCGATTAAGGTTGTTGCGCGTATCGCCTACACAATCGCCATGTTGATCGCCATCAAAAATTTGATCGAAGCCTTATTCGAACAACTATTGCCGAAAAAAAGAAATCATCTTGCAATGTCATTTCAGCAGTTAACGGAAAAAGCGTGTCAACATTTGGGGTTACAACTACAATCACAGTTATTGCAAGGAAAGCGGAATTGGTATCACATCCCGCGAAAAGATAAAAAAGGCGGTGAATCAGGTGAACGCGGTTTTCCTTCCCTTAGTGAGCCGATTTACACGTTCGGTGATTTGATCCGGGTGATGAAAAGAATGTGGAACGCGGATTTCAGGATTCACGACGGCGTTTTTTACTTTGAAAGACGGGATCAATTCCGTGTGGTGGGCGGTTATGTATTGCCATCGTATTACAACAACCAAGAACGATTGTTGCAACAAGCCAAATTCAACACAAATGAAATCGTTGCGAATTACAACATCTTTTGGAATTTCGACATCCAAGATCAAAACACCTTGGATGATCAAAACGGACGTGTATTCCAAGCGATCACCACACCGATCACCAAGATCAATGAAAATTTCGTGACCATTAAAAACCTTGCGCAAATTGACCTTCCGTTTTCACAAGGAAAAGAAAAAACCGAATTGACGCAAGTGGAAAAGATCTTGAAATCACTTGGAAAGATTGCGGATGATTTGACCGGGATTTTCGGCGGTGGAACCAACTTTGCAAGTCGGATTGAAAACCGGATCGGATCGTTGTTGTTGTCATCCCATTTCCTGACAATTGGAAAAGTGGTTGTGATGAATGGCGATAAATTGGCCAACGATCAACGCGGGTTGTTGCGTGCCAAAAAGTTATGGGATGAATACCATTTCATCAATTCATTTGCCGAAATCAACGGTGAACACAATCAATATTTATTGTATGCGGATCAACGGATCCCGATGACGTATGCAGAATTTAACGAATGTTTGCGGAACAACTTGTTCAACGATGATCAAGGGAATGAAATCGAAATCGAATTCGTGGAATATTTACCGTATGACGGAAGCGCGGTTGTTAATTACCGATTAAAAAGAAAGTACACCAACAATTTAAAAATCGAATATGTCGAATAAAAATCAAAACCTTTTGGAGCAAATCACGCAATTGCAAGGACTGTCAAAGACGTTGACCGAAAAAGTAAACGTGGACATGAATATAATGAATTTGACCATTTCCGGGGTGATGGATGGTGTCCCGGAAAAAGACCGTGGCGAAATTGAAAAATTAAACGCTAACATCAATAAAATTATAACTTTGTCAAAACAAGGGCGACAAACGGAAGTTCAGCAAATCATTAATTCTTTACAAAATGAGTGTAAAAATAAAAAATAGGCAATACGAAAACTTGTTCAAGTTACCGTCCGAAACCATCAACCCGGATTGGTTGATCGGGAACACGGGTGATTGGATCGATGCGGTTTTTGATATGGAAGTCGGGATCGATTTTGTCGCCACATCGGCGGAACCGTTAATGATCAACTTTGAAGAAAGGACAATCAAGATAATGAACGGGCGAAAGTGGGGCGATTACGGTTTTGATATTAACCGAACAATCAAAATGACCTACACACGGACAATCACACCCGTTGACGGTGATCCGGTTGTTGAAACGGAATTGTTTGATGTAGTAATTGAAAACCTTTACAATGACACGTTGGTTTATGAAGATAACGCGAACATTTTATTGATCGGATTCGAGATCATCCCAACGGATCGTGGAACGGAAAAGATTCACGCCGTTAAATTATACGATGAACGCGCCACGGAAGGTGTCCGGATGAAATACGGCCATATCAACAACGCGGATGTCACATCGCACAACCCGCAGTCGTTTATTGATGGCACGACAACGGAAATGATTTATGCGGGTTTGAATTTGATCACCGATGATTCATTCAAGGACATGGAATTCATCAACTTACAATCGGGAATGTCCATTGAAAGCGCGAAAATTAGAAAGGTATCGGCGGGCGGTGATGAAAATGTCGAATATTCGATCGCCGACACGGGTGATATTTATCTGACATTACCGAATAATTGGCAAAGTGTCGGACAATCCGTTGCAATGACCACACCATCACCGGTTGCGCCATACCAAAACACGATCCGGATGAATTTCGGAAGTTCGGCGGATAGCGATCAAATGTTTTTGTACAATGCCGACTTTTCAGGACAACGAAATTTGGACATCCGCATCGGTACGATCATAAAAAACAATTACGGTGGCGGTGATTATAAAACACTTAAATTGTTGTTACATAAATTCAACGGCGGAACGGCGATGAATCATGTTTCTTATGTGGTATTAGATACGTATGTTGTCACCAACGGGATTCGTGGGTATCAATTGACGTATGACGACGTGATCACCATGACTATTTTGGAGGGTGAAAGTTACGCCATCGGTTACGCGTGGGAAATATCAAATCCAAGTCCGTTTTTGTCGCCGTCGGTACAATATCAAACCAACTTTGGAAGTGTTGAAGTGTTGGACATCGTGAATGATTCAAGTTACAAAACGAACTATCAAGTGAAATTGAAATTCATGTTGTCATCTGTTTTTGAAGATACACAACAAATGATCGATCGGGTGATTCCGCAAAATCTTTTCGATGCCAATTCATTAACCGATATTATTGACGTGTCGTTTTTCCCGGAATGGAACAACCCGAACACGGTGATAAAAAACGATCTTACTTTGTCGGAACGCCTTGGAAATACCGGTTGGTTTAATGAGAATTACAACGGACTGACAAATGATTTTGTCGTTAAGGGATTACGATATGAAGATGTTGCGGGATCACCGGTGTCCACCATCAGTTTCGGGAGTGACACCAAAGTAAAAGTCACCATCGGGAATGTGTTGAACTTGGTTCCGGATCAAACAAAAATATCTTACGGGTTCATGTGGATTCCAAAAGATGAAGAAGATTTCAAAGAGAAAACAACGCCGTTTTTCAAGAACACAAAAGTCAGTTCACCCAACACGCAAACATTCGCGCTTGGAACGACAACCGCCACCGTGTTCGATGGTTATTCCATTGACAACGCAAAGATGAATTCAAAAAATATCATCGTGACGCAATTCGGCGATGATCTGAAAATCGAATTCACATTATCACCAACACCGGATTTCTTGCAGTTTTTCCAAAACAAGGATGATGATGATCGTTTGTTCGCGTTGTGGGTTTCGGTTTGTGATTCTACCTTAGTGACGAATTTCAGCGATCGTGTGAACATTCTTTTGGACGTTCAACAAATGGATGTGAACATCCCGGTTCAAGGTTTCTTGGAAGGGGTTGTGAATAAGTTCGTGGAACATCCGCAAGCGAATGACGTGACGGGCGTGGATCTTTATGATGGATTCATTGAAGATGACATCTTATCAAGAAGTAATTTCCAATTAAAGCGAACGGAAAAACTAAATGCGATCACCTTTGGTTTTGAGGTGGAAAACATCACATCCGGTGACACGTATGTTCTTGAAAGGTTTTCAGCGAACACGACGGCGTTCCCGGATCTTAATGGTGTGCGTGAAATCGACTTGAATCAAACCCGTGGTTTCCTTCTTCCGTTTGACAACAATAAAAATTGGGTGAAAGTGGTTCGCGATCCAGGAGCCGACACGGATGAAAAGATTGGTTACATTTCTTATTTCGGATCAAAGATTCGTTGGGAAGATTGGTTGCAACGTCAAGGTGTACCGGGTGAATTTTACGATCCGACAAAACCAAACAACGGGTTCAATAATAATTGGTTGGATTATTTACGAAACGGAACGAATCACCGCATCAACTTTTTCATTTTGTTTGACATCGATCGAAGCGGAACACCCGCCCGTTTGAAAAATTCGTTCAACCTTACTTTTTCAGGATATGACGAAAACGAAATCATTGACGTTGAACACAATTATAGAGATCCGGACACCAACACGTTGTTGAACATTGGCACGGATGAAGAAACCGGCGATCCGTTGGGTGTTATTTTAAGCAATAAGAAAACGAAAATCGAAATCATTTACACCAAGACGGACGGTGATTTTGACATTGGGAACGTGTATTGTTCGACATCGATGGAAGTTTATCAAGGCGGTGGCGAAATGCAACACCATCAAATTTCGTCAATTTGGACACATGATCAAGGCGGTTTGTTGATACCTTTGGAAGATGAAACCCGATTGAAAGTGGAACAAATCGCAACCAATAAGATCCGGGCGACGTGTTTGGTGGACAACGAACAATTGGAACAAGTTCAGAAATATAAAATCACCGGTCGCATCGGGTGTTTTTTGAATACCAACGGGATCCCGATCAACACAAGAATTTATGACGCGTCACAATATGAATCTAATTATCAGTAAAAAATGGACAATTTAAAAGCACTAAAAACACAAGTTGACACCGTGATCCCAATCGGGGGCGGTGTCGCATCGGTAACAACGGCAAACCACAACCCGTTTGAAAAAGCAATCATCGACACCGTGGGAAGATATACGGGTTTTCCGTTTTATTCACAACGATCACCCACGGCGGGTGAAATACCTTATGGATCATTATATTGGAATGCGAACGCCATGAATCGAAACGATTCGCCGTTTGAAATCTTTGTCAGCAAAAAGACGGTGGATGGAAATGAAATCAGTCGCATTTTGAGTTTGTTAAGCGTGGGCGACATGATCAAATTCAAAGACTTTTTGGGACGGACAACCACGTTGGAATTCAAAGGATATGAAGAAGCGATGGACGTGACGGATTTGGTGTATTATAAAATTTTGGTGATCGGCTATCCTGAAAATACAGATTACGCGTATCAGGTAGGCGAAAACGAACCGTGCATGATTGAGTTTATAACCTTGATGAACCAAAACAATAAAATCGTTCATGTGGAAATCGATTCGGAAAGTATCGGAACCATCCAAGAACAATTGGTTTCCATTATAAACACAATAAGCGGATTCGAACAAAAGCCGGATGAAAATTATGTATTCACAATAACGGACACCGCCACGACTAAAAAAGCACAATTCTTGTTTAACGCCGGAAAGGGTTTTTGGGGTTTAGACGGAACGCCGGTTGAAGAAGCGAATTTCACACAAATATTGCAAAACGGAATCCCGATGACGGGAACGGAAGCCGGATTTCCCGTGACGGGAAACATCACCACAAGTTCTTTTACGGCTTTTTCATCGCAATCAACAATGTTAATTGGAACGGGGAACGCTGAAGCGGATTTAGATACTAGTGATGAATGTAGTTGGATAGGAACCCATATTTCCGAAGTTGTAAACGCATCCACGATTAGTTCAAGGTCACAAGTGACAAATAGTTTTGCATCATTAATAACACGTGTAATTAAAGAGGAACCGGATGCGTATGTTGAAGTAAATTCAAACAATAACGGACTTTCCGGGCGTGGTTTGGTTGGCGCGGAGGATTTTACGGAAAATATTCAATCTTTAGATTATACGCAAAAAAAATATGTGGACGCAAAGGTTCCATTTAAAGTCTTTTCGGCATTGGTAACACAAACAGGAACATCAGATCCGACGGTTGTTGAATTGCAAAACACATTAGGCGAAGTTATTTTCACTAGATTCGAAGAAGGGACATACAACATCACATCCGACGGATTGTTCATTGAAAACAAAACAACATTCACGATCGAACCTTTAAGTATAATTTACAACATGGTCGGCGGTGTTGCGTATGTGAATAGGGATTCAACGAATGAAGATATGTTCACGTTATACACAACGAATTTAAGTTCGGGATTAGGTATTGACGACTATTTGAAAGGAACGTTTGTTGAAATAAGAGTTTACAACTAATGAAAGCGTATTTCTTATTTACAAATGACTTGTTTCAAAACGGGTTTTTTGGCGGATTGACGGCATTACGTTTAAAGTCGTATAAGATCGATAACGTGGAAACATTGACCAATGATTTTTTGACGGATACACAAAGTATTTTGTCGATGCCGATCACGGATTTCGATTATTGTCAAGCGGATGAATTTGGGGTGAATATCACCCCAAACACCGATCCGGCACAAGCCAATTCATTTAATCCGTTCGCGAAAAGTTTCCTATTGGATTACCCGCTAATTTCAGGAATGGCGCGCGGGTTGCCAACGGGAACGACAACCGGGCGTGATTACGGATCCGGGGTGTTGAATTTTGGGGTGGATAAACCGATTGTAAAGGCCGGTGAAGGATTAATGGTTGAAGGGGATCCATTCGAGATTGCGCCGTATTTCTTGGAAATCGATTTTTCAAAATCATTGTATATCGAATTTGATTTGGTAAACACCATTTTAACCGAGGGCAGTCCCTATGAACAACCTTATGTGATCCAAACGTATGTGATCAAATGGGATAAGGCAAAATGCAAAAAGGAATATTACATCATCGATCAACGGGCAACGAATCCTGACGGCCAACCCGGTGTTTTATTTGACATCACTTATTTGGGTTTCCTTTCCGGGGTGACGAAAACAAATTTTGAAGATGATCCATTTTTAAACATCGAATGCGGAATCGATTCAAGTTCATGTGACATCCAAGAACGATCACGTTCCTTTGCGATGTTCGTGAACATACCACAAGAACAAGAAGATCCGGACGCGGTGTTCAAAGAATGTTGTTATCACCATTATATTTTTGCGGATGTCAACACCACGGAAGATTTCCGAAACGATTATTCCGGGTTTTATCACCAACGCCAATTGTCCAATGAAACGTGTGACTTTGTTTTGTTGCACATGGAAACAAACACGGAATATGATTTGGATGACAACACGTTCGGCCAATTTTTTGATTTTGGTTTCTTCCCAACCAATCCAATGATGAAAGGTTTTTTGGTACAATGGAAAAAAGTGTTGACCGATATTGGTGAAGGGAATTTCAAGGTGATCAAACGACAAACGATCGTGGGATTGAATTTTTCATTTCCATCGATCACCTTTACATTGCGACAATTTTCATCCATGATGGCCGATAAGACAACCCGGATTGATGTGGTGATGAACGGAAGGTTGGAAAACGGGAATTTGGATTTCACCGGTTTGAATTGGAAACATTCGATGCGCGTTCCGGGGTTTTTCGGTCGCCGTGAACCATCGTTGGAAGAAGATAACATCGTGAACCGTAATTTTGAAAAGCGTCAAATTTCAATGAAACAAGCCAACGAATATAAGTTCCAAACGAATTTGATTCCGGATTGTTTAACCAATGAAATATTTGATTTTATGATTTACGCCAATGATATTTTTCTAAATGATTACAATTTGAACAATCATTCGTACAAGTTTAGAAAATTTGGTGTTAAATTCGCATCAAACGAAGGAACCGGATATTTGACAACATCAAGAAAGGCGCGTTTGAATTTAACGTTCAATGATAAGTTTGACAATAACCTGAAAAGAAATTTTAAATAATACTAACCAAAAACCAAAAACCACATGAAGCAATTTTTATTCAATTTTACGAATCACCGGGATTTGTACGCCCTTACATTCACGCTTGGGGGCGTGATGGCAACAATCACCAACTTTTTCACCCACTACACACCACGCGAAATTTGCGGATTGTCAATCGGTTTGTGGTTGGTGGCTTTTTTGATCAACATGATCGACATTCACACCGGGATAAAAGCCGACACCAAACGAAAGAAGGACAAAGGCGAAAACTTTCAATTTGAATCCAAAAGAGGTTGGCGCGCATTCGAAAAGATCGGCGTATTCACGTTGATCATTTACGCCCTTTATCAGTTTGAAAAAGAAGTTGTCCGATTAGAACTTCCGGAAACACTTTCATCAATGTTGATGTGTATCAAGTTGGGCGCGTTTGCTTATGTGGTTTTGATCGAATTGCAGTCGATCGGCGAAAACGATGAAGCGCGTTTCGGAAAGAAAGGAAAGATCTTTGTTTTGTTGGATAACGTCATCGGGATTGTCAATGACGGTGTACTGTCAAAAGTGAAGGGATTGTTTAACGTTAAAAGTGAATAAAATGGAAAGCGTCATTGATATTGCGGAAAAGGAAATCGGTTATTCAGAAACGCCGATGAATAGTAACAAAACGAAATTCGGAAGTTGGTTTGGTTATGATGGTGTTGCATGGTGTGGAATGTTTGTAAGTTGGTGTTATTTCATGGCCGGAAAACCGCTTGGAAAAATCGGATTTACAAAAGGATTTGCGGGTTGTCAAACCGCCGTGGCTTATTTCGTTAAAAAGGAAATGATAACATTAAAACCGGTGAAAGGCGATATTGTTTTTTTTGATTGGAATTCAGATGGACGTTATGATCACACCGGAATTTTTAGTCATTGGATTGATCAAGAAAATTTCGTTACCATTGAAGGGAATACATCATTAAAAAATCAAAGCAATGGCGGTCAAGTGATGAAGCGAAACCGAAACAAAAAAACGGCCATATTTGTCCACATCCCGTAAAGCAAAACGAACATGAAAAACATCAAAGAAATACTTATTCGGAATTGGTTTGGTTTTGTAATAGCATTAATGATCTTATCACTGATGACTAACTGCAATTCTCGCCTCATTAATCAATTGGAAATACAAAAAGACAATATCACATCACTGCAAAAAGAAACGGCCACATATCGCCTTAAAAACGGCCAATTGGTTTCCTCGGTCAATACGTTACAGTTTGACAAAAGACAGTTGAACGATTTGGTGTTGTCCAAGGATCAACAAATGAAGGAAATCGCCAAACGATTTTCACAAATCAAAACGATCACCAAGGAAATCACCGTCACCAAGTTCGACACGATACAAATCCGATACGCCGAACCGGTTCCATGTGTATTTCAAAAGACGGACACCATCAAAAAGAAGTGGTATTCGTTCGCGTATGAATCCAACCAAGCCGGGATCGTGATCAAGGATTTCAAAACGTCGGATTCCCTGATTCATGTCGGCGGGACAAAACGAAAATGGTTGTTCGGAAAGACAACCGCCACGATGGACATCACTCACGCGAACCCACACGTTGAAACAAAGGCGGTGGAACATTATGAAGTCCCGGTGGAAAAAACATTTGTCGAAAAATATTGGATCAAAGAAATAGTGTCTTTTGTATTGGGTGTTTTAATTGCGAAATAATACTATATTTGTTGAAGGTTTTCCACAAAACCTAATCATGTAAATTTTGTTTGTTTGAATTAAGCCGTGTCAACTGATACGGCTTTTTCTTTTTGTTAAAATTAAAATAAATGAAAAAATGTTTTGCGGAAATAAAAAAAGATATACATTTGCAAGACAAACAAACGAAAACACATGGCGTTAAAAGACAAATTCAAGGCGTTGGCGGATCCTAAAAGCCAACTAATTTTCAAAAAGAAACAAACGGTCACCGTGTTCGGCGTTGACAATGCGTTGTTTCAGTACATGGAATATAAAGACGCGTATTTCAAACACAGATTCATTACATCATTAAACTAATTTTAAAAAATGGAAAAACAAAAAGAAAAAAAACCGGAATACATTATCGATGTGGACAAGGTGATTGAAAAGTACAATACCGACAACCCGGAAAAAAGGGAATTGACGCGGTTGGAATTGGCGCAACAAATCGGATCCAACAAACAAAGTTTCGTGAATTGGAAAACCGGCAAAACGCCAAAATGGGTTTTTTATGTATTAACGATTTGCGAGATTGGCGGTTTCAGGGCGGATAAAACCCCGATTGACATTGACAATGTAATTGAACGATACAATAAAAACAACCCGGACAAAAAGATTTCACAAGCCGACATCGCAAAACAAATTGGAGTGGACAAACAAAACGTTTCGGTTTGGAAACCAACAACCAAAAAGACAACGCCAATTTGGATTCATTGGGTTTCAAAACTTTGCGAGATAGGCAATTGCAACATTGACACCTTCATCATTAAAAACAATTCACATGAATAAGGTGTCATACAGTAAGAACGGCGGAACATGGTTCGCGTTGTTGGAAGAAAAAGTGATCACATTCAAATCCAAGGTTGGAAGATTGCATGACGAATTTCATTGGCGGATTGTTTCAAGTGTTGAAGCGGATTCATTTGGTGATTTGTTGATCAAGATGGGCGACAAAGGATGGATTGATTTGATAAATAAAAACGAATAACATGGCAACACTAACAAAAGCAACCGCGAAAAAAGTGACGTTCCGGGAGTTGTGCGAACAACCAGAAACAAAAGCCAAATTCAACGAAATGTTGGGTGAAAAAAACGGTGTTTCCTTCTTGGATTCCGCGATACGAATGGTTCAAAACCGACAAGACTTGGTGGATTGCGAACCGGAATCGGTATTGAATGCGGTTTCGGCCATCGCGTCACTTGATTTGATGATCGATCCGTCGTTCGGTCAAGCGTTTATCGATACTTATAAATTCAAAATAGGATTGCGTTGGTTTAATTTCGCACAGTTTCAAATCGGATATAAAGGACTTATTGAATTAGGCCATCGCACGAATTCTTTTTTGATCATCCACACGGACGACGTTCGCGATGGTGAATATAAATCGATCAACCGAATGACCGGCGAAATCGAATTCGAATGGAACAACGATCAGGACGCGCGAAAAAAACTTCCGGTGATTGGGTTTATTGCTTACTTTCAATTAACCGCCGGGTTTCGCAAATCGATGTACATGACCGTAAAGGAAATGCAAGATCATGGAAAAAAATGGTCAAAGAATTTCCGGGATAAAGACAAAGGATGGCAAAAAGATTTTGACGGAATGGGACGCAAAACCGTGTTGAAATTATTGTTGGATAAATACGCGCCGAAATCACGCGAAATGAAACGCGCCATTGCATTCGATCAGGCCATCATCAACGACATCCACGGGCAAAGTTTGAACTATATCGACAACCCGAACACAAAAGTCAAAGTCAATTTGGAAGATCAAAACAAAGCAGTCGAACGCCAACGAATTATTGATCACATTGAAAATTCAAAAACAATTCCGAGATTGGAACAAGTTTTCGAACACATTCCGGATGAAGAAATTCGGGAATTGTATGATCAGAAAATCATCAAGTTAACAACCAAAAAGAAATAATAATCAAACAAACAAAAGCATGAAACCAAACAACGAAATATTTTTCAGAGCGTCCGGAAACGGTGCATTGATGACCGACGGACGTGGAACCGTATTGACGGACAACATGAAAAAAGATTTGGAAGATTTCAAAACCAAGTTAAGAAACGGCGGAAAATTAACCGATCCGCAAAAACTGAAATTCGATGACTACATCAAACGCGAAAACGCGCCGTTTGAATTATCGGACACGGCCAAATCATTCGTCAAGGAAAATTGGTTGTGGTTGGAAAAAGGGTTTTATAAGGCATTGAAAACCGATTTCACCGACAAAGGAATCTTTAATGAAGAAGAAGGATTGTCATTGATGTCCCGTGTCCATGGTAACTTTTACAAGAAAAACACAACGCGAAAATACAAAGGGAATTTGACCGGTGAATGTGACGTGGAATTCAAACAAGGAACAACGAAAATTATTTTGGATGTCAAAAATTGTTGGGATGCCAAAACGTTCATCAATGCCAAACCGGACAAAATTTATGATTGGCAAGGTGAAACGTACATGGATCTTTATGAAGCCGATGAATTTTGGTTGTGTTACACGTTGACCGATTGCCCGGATCATTTATTGAATAAACAAAAAGAAAAGTTGTGGCGACAATATTATGATGAATCGATGTCACCGGAAGAAGCGTCGGCGATGGAAGAAAGGATGACACCGATGTTTGAGCAAATCGAACGAAACTTGGTTTATTCCAATTCAAAATTGTACACGGAAGAAGAAAGGATCAAGATTTTCAAATATCAACGTGACGGTGAAAAATTCAAATTGTTATTGGATCGGATCCCGTCGGCCTTGGAATATTACCAAACAATAAAGTTGAACGACATCACTTTGTAACAACATGGATAACATCATAAAAAAAGGATTCACCAACGTTCCGGATGCGTTGGTGAATGATGTCAGATTGACACGGGACGCGCGTTTTTTGTATGTGTATTTAGCCTATAAAAAACAATCGGAAAAATTCACGAATGCGGATATTGAAAGCGGAATGAATTTCACCAATGAAACCCGGATAAAATACATAAAAGAACTTGTGAAATATAGGTGGATCAAAGTGATAAAGAAGCGCGATAAATACGGGCGTTTTATTCAAAATGAAATAATGTTAAATACACCGTTATAAAATGGTTTTAAGTAAAATTTTAAGTCAATCCGCATTTTGGATAGTGAACAAGGAAATTGCACGGTTGGTTGGTATTGAACCCGCCGTGTTATTATCCGATCTTATCGACAAACAAACTTATTTCAGCAATAGAAACGAATTGGATTCGGAAGGTTATTTTTTTAATACGGTTGAATTCATCGAGTTGGCCACATCGTTAAATTACCATGCGCAAAAAAAAGCGTTAAAGGTTTTATCCGAACACGGATTCATTGAAGAAAAGTTGAAAGGCATTCCCGCAAAACTACATTTCAAAGTTGTTGAATACAAGATTTTAAATTATTTGAATACTGGTGTTTCGATTAGTGAAAAACTTGATTTGGATAAACCGGAAACAAATAATAATATAATTATTAATAATAAAAAGAAAGAAGTAATTATCCCGTTGTTCAATGAGATCACACCAATTTCACATGACGTTCTAAAATATTTGAATGAAAAGAAACCGTCAAAAGTCCCGTTCAAATTAGAAAAAAACAACCTGAAAGAAATCGAAGCGCGGATCAAAGAAAAATTCACGATGGCGGAATTCAAAAAAGTAATTGATTTCAAAATTTCAGAATGGAAGGATGATGAAAAAATGAAAAAGTACATTCGCCCGGAAACATTGTTTGGATCCAAGTTCAATTCCTATTTAAGCGACGCGGATGATGATCGGAAAAAAGATGATGGATCCGCAAATTTCGAATACAAACCAACACAAAAAGCGCAATTACTATGAAAGATTTTTATAAAGCATTCATCCAAGAAGCGGAATTGTTTTTCGTGAAAAAGTTCATCACAAGCGACACGATGGAAAAAGAATATTCAACGTGCCTTGACATTATTTTCAACGTCACCGATTCGTTCGATTATGGCCGTGGGATAATCGCATTTAATCAACGCTACGGACAAGGAAAATCATTTTTCTTTGAGGTGATCAACCATTTGTATAAACGCACCCACAAAGGCCAAAACATCTATAAAAAAGTAACTTCAAAAGACTTGGTGCAAATCTATTTGTCCACGGCCAAAGGTGAAGATCCGGAACAACGATTGATCGAAGCGATTTCCGTGAAACGATTGTTCATCGATGACATCGGTGATGAAGGTGAAAAAAAAGTATTTAAGAATTACGCCAATGAATTAAACGTGATCCGTTTCGTGTTACTCAAACGATATGAATGGTGGGTTGAAAAGGGGTGGATCACTTACGGAACCACGAATTTGACCATCGATCAGATCGCGAAAAATTATGATGGACGTGTTTCGGATCGTTTGTTACAAATGTGTTATTGGCGTGAATTCAATTTCTTAAAAGAAGGATCCTTCCGTCAAGTTGAAGAAACCCGCAAGTTGACACCGGCGGAAATCAAGAAATCATGGAATCAATTCAGGTTAAAAAAGCCGGTTGAAAAAGTGGATTTGGAAAAGTATTTCAACGAATTGATTGATGAACCGGATGACTATTTTGAAGGGAAGGACATTTCTTTTTGGACGTTTGTCAAAACCTATTTAATAGACAAAGGATTGTTGGATGAAAGTGAATTCAAGGCGATCACGGAATTCGATTTGAATGAAGCAAAATCAATTGTTCGTTATGATGTCAAGGAATCCAAACGTTCGCAATACAAGAACGCGCCGGCGGATCTAAGAAAAATAAAAGTGGATGAAGCGGTCACGGCCATCACCAAAAAAGACGTTTTGAATTTTGCACAAAACGTGGTGGCGCGCAAAAAGTTCATGGAATTACGAACCAACAAACATAAATTCAAATAGTAGTGGGATCGAAAAAATTCAAATTCTTTTATCAAGGTGTTTCAAATGATCATCGAACAAATGTTTGGCGGGCGCAATGTTTGAAATGTGGCACATCACACAATCCACCGACAACAATGATGAATTATCAAACCGTCATGTGTTCGAAAAACAATTGTGGTGAAACTGAAATCGTGAGTTATAATAAAATAATCGACAAATTAAGATGAACGAAAAACAAACCATCGTGGCAATCGATCCGGGCGCGTCCGGCGGAATCGCCATATTGAACAACGGACGGATCCAAGCGGTGAAGATGCCCGAATCCGTTCAGGAAATGCAATCGTATTTCAACTACATAAACGACACCTTTCAAAACGTTGTGGTGTTCATCGAAAAAGTACAAGCCTACGGAAGTGATGATGATGACACGCCGGGAAAAAAATTCGGAATCAATAAGATGTTGGCCAATTACCAACAAGTTTTGACGGTGATCCAATTAACCGGATTCCGTTTCGTTGAAGTTTATCCGATTTCATGGCAAACGACATTAGGATTGAAACTTCCCAAAAGTGAAGGAACGGAAACCAAGACACAAAGAAAAAACCGTTATAAAGATTACGCGCAAAAGTTGTTCCCGGAAGTGTCGGTAAATTTAAAAACGTGTGATGCACTTTGTTTGATTCAATTCGCAAAAGTGAAAATCCAACACGACATCGATTGGATCCGGGAACGATTGCAAAATGTGAAAAAAGAAAAATTGTTTTAAAATAAATGAAAAAATGTTTTGTTGAAATAAAAAAAGATTTACATTTGTAGTTCAAACACAAAACAATTTACAAGATGAAAATGTCAATTTTTAGGAACGACGCGTTCCGAGCGTTGTCCGACACAACAAAAATGAGTGAACCGGAATTGGAAAAGCGGATCATTGAAACGATGGAACGGGAATTCACGCCGTTCGGGTTTGAAGATGTGAATTTGTCCGTATGGGAATATTTCAATTCATCGGGATATTCAGTCCAAGAAGCCTTGGAAGTATTGTTCCCGGAGTTAACCAACACGGATGAAATACCGGAACTTTTGAAAGAAGTCACATTGTTTGGTTGTTCAACATCGAAGGGATGCGAATGGTGTGGATGTGAAATGATCCGGGAAGTGCAACACCATGGAAAACAATCATGGACAAACTATGAATGTGAAAATCCATATTGCGCGAATACAGACACCAACGAACCGGATCACGACACGTTGGCCGGCGGAAAAGATTTCGATTAACATGGAAAAGAAAATATTAATTCTGACGTTGAAAAAAGTTTGGTTCGACATGATGTTGGCGGGACTTAAAAATAAAGAATTCAGAAAGTCGTCAAAATGGATTCAATCACGATTAGTCGGCAAAGAATACACACACGTCAAATTCATCAACGGATATGGAAAAGACAAACCTTATTTCATTTCGGAATACAAAGGATTTGAAGTTTCGTCAATTGATTATGTCGCCGTTTATGATTCGAAACCAATCATGGTTGAAAGTGGTGATTTTATTATTAACATCGGGAAAATAACGGAAACAAATGTGGAAAGAAATCAAGAAAATAATAACCATTGAATTATTATCATGGGCGATGTCAGTTTGTCCTGATGGTAAATTCAAAAATAAATTGATGTTGTTCGTGGTTGAAAACATCGATGAATTATAAATCAACTAAACTTTAAAAAATGAAAAATTTCACAATTATTTTATTGCTCGTAATTAGTCCACTTTGTTTTGGACAATTGACAAAAAACGTTGGATCGTACAAATTCGAATCCGGGTTTGAAATTAAAGAAGGAATGAAAATACAATTGATCAAGGGCGGTGACACGTCGGGATTATACCTTTGGTGTTTTGAAGGTGGATCAATGCCGATCCCGGAAGCGCGTTTCGATACGTCGTTCGACACCAAAGAATTCATCATCGAAAAAGTGTTATCACTGAAAGGAATCAAAAACAAAGACGAATCAATTATCGTAATGTTCAAAGATGGAAAGAAAAAGTGTTATTCCTTTGTGACGCAATCCATCCAAACCAATGAAGCAAAATTCCTTTAGTATGAATGCTAATTATAAAACTGAAACGGCGTTAAATGTAAAGGATCCGAAATTTGTTTTGGTATTTAATTATCATACTATAAACGAGGTTTCAAATCACACTACAAACAACCGGGACATTTCACAATTCCGAATCCGTCCGGTTGGGGTTTGGAATGTAAAGCCAAAGGAAAATAAAATGAAAAGTTTCCCAATAGGCGACAAAACATTGATTTTAACCGAATGGCAATTGTCAAAAAAAAACAACAACGTTGATCTTGAATCGAAACGTGGTGTGATTTTTAAAGGTGAAGTAATAATGGAAAATAATAATAATCAATAAATAGTTTTAAAAATGGAAGATCAAAAAGAAAGAACAGTTGAAACGCAAAAAACCCGTGTGTTGGAATATCAACATTTTGATTTACGAAAAGTAAAGATGGAAAAGAAAGGCGCGGATATTACGCACCATGAAAGCGGATCCGATGCCGGTATCGTTCACAAAGTTGGTGAAAGCGCACCGCATCCGGAGTTGCAAAAAAAATTAGACGCGCTCAAACCGTTGATGGCGAAACGTCTTGGATTGTTGGAAGGGACGGACATGGCGCGACATTATTTGAAAGGTGATTTGAACGCATTACAAACCGCGTTGGATTTGGAAAAACTAATCATCAGCCGTTGCAACGTGAATGGATTAACATTCACGGGATCGGGTGATAAATATGGCGTTATGATCACCGGTTCGATCTTGGTTCCTGAAACCGGATCCGTTGGATTGGCCGTTCCAAAAATCACGTTCAGTCAAACTGTTTTGGGATATGAAGAAGAAGCGGAACAACTTTGTGAAGAAGTAAAAAAAGAGGTTTACGCTTATCGATTCCAAAACAAGAAAGCACAGTTGGACATTGAATTCGAAGCCAAAAAGGTTGAAGATGAACAAGCCAAAGAGGAAAAGAAAAAAACCGGTAAAGGCGGAAAGGCAAAAGCCGAATTGGTATAATTAAAACAAGGGGTGTCAAAACCCCTTTTTCCAATGAAACAAAAGACACACAAAATTTGTAAGAATCCGGATTGTGGAAAGGAATTCAAGTTGCACCGGACAACGGATCAATTTTGTTCGCCCGGATGTCAAAACCTTTGTAAGCCACCCAAAGAAAAAAAAGTGTACCAATTGCCACGATCCACCAAGCCGATCAATAAGAAGTCCAAAAAACAAGCCGTGTTGGATTCAAAATATTTGGTTGTCCGGATCCAATTTCTTTCAAAACCTGAAAATCAGATTTGCCCGGTCACCAAACAACGCGCCACGGAAGTTCATCACAAGAAAGGGCGGAAAGGATTCGCCGATCAATGGGCGCGGGACAACAACATTTCGTTGATCATCGATGATCGGTTTTTTTTAGGCGTATCGCGGGACGGACATGAAGCGATTGAAAACAACCCGGAATGGGCAAAGGAAAACGGTTATTCATTAAACAGAATTTAATATGAACCTACAAACCGAAAAAGCAATTGAAAGCGTTCGTGAGGCTAACATGACGTATTATTTGAACGCGTATGGATTTGCAAAGGAATGGACGCAATTACAGATGAAACCGTTTTCATCGGAAGATTTGAAAGATGCGTTTTATAAAATAAGCGACAAACCAAGTGAACCCCGTGTTTGGGGCGCGGTTATGGTGGCATTAAGTAAAGATCGATTGATCATCCATCACGGGTTTCAGAAATACAAAAACCCGGTTGGCCATTCCAAGCCGTCAACCGTTTGGATTTCGAAACGGTATTCAGAAAAACAAAGTGCGAACCGAAAAGCAAATTCACAAACACAAACAACCTTATTTCTATGAATCAAAACGATACGATTAACACCGTGCATCATAAATGTTTTTTACAAAATAACCTTCCGGATAAATGCGCCGGTTTAATAATAGCAGACCCCCCTTATTTTGAAGTGAAAGGAAAGTTTGATTTCATTTGGGATTCATTCGAGGATTATTTAAAAGAAGTCGAAAAGTGGGCGGTTGAATGCAAACGGTTGTTAAAAGATAACGGAACTGTTTTTTGGTATGGACACGCTAAAAATATAGCATACGCACAAATAATATTTGATAAGCATTTCAATCTGATAAATTCCCTTGTGTGGGATAAGGGTTCGTTTATGGGGTTAGAAAAAAGCGAATCTTTAAGAAGTTTTGCCCCATGTACCGAAAGAATTTTAATGTATGGAAGTAAAGCACAGGACACAACGGGATTGAAAGAAGTTGAAAAAGAATATATTGCGCCACGAAATCCGTTTGCATTAGAATTAAGAAAAGCACGCCTTAAAAAAGGGGTTAGTATTAACGAGGTTGCGGAATATGGTAAATTTTACGGTAATGTAAACCACGGCGGTTCGGTTACAAATTGGGAGCGTGGATATAATATTCCAAATGAGGAACAATGGAAAATACTATGTGATAATTTGCCAATAGAACGCACGGAATATGAAAGTTTGCGCACGGAATATGAAAGTTTGCGAAGATATTTTGAAAACCATTTCAATCTTCAGGAAGTTTTAAAGTTTTCAAATGAAGCACAAAAAACAGGCGCTAAATATGACCATGAAACCGTTAAACCTGAAACATTAACGAGGGCGTTAATTATGACGTGTAGCCGTAAAAATGATTTAATCATTATTCCGTTTGCCGGTAGTGGTACAGAATGCGCGATGGCAGTAAGGGAACAACGAAATTTTATTGGATATGAGATTGAAGAAAAACACGTTATCATGTCAAACAAAAGAGTAAAGGAAAACAGTGTACAAGAAAGTTTATTTTAATGGCAAAAGAAAAACGGGACATTTTGCCCATCCCGGCGGAAACGGAAGTCGATTTGATTTTTTTGAAAGGTGATGTGGTTTGTTCAAAAACGATGCCGTATTCCGAAGCCTTGCAAGTCATCGACAATGAACATCCGGTCATCAAAAAAAAGAACGATTGGACATACAAGATTTACCAAGTCGGATTCGCTCAATACAGTAACATTAAAAAAGTATAACATTGGAAGTAATAGGAAAAATTAAAGCAGTAAACGACGCGCAACAAGTTAGCGCGACATTTAAAAAACGGGAATTGGTTGTGACCACAGATGAACAATATCCGCAACACATCATGATTGAGTTCGCCAACGATAAGTGTGACGCGTTGGACGGTTACCAAGTCGGTGAACCGGTGAAAGTCCAAATCGGATTGCGTGGCAGAGAATGGGTTAACCCGCAAGGCGAAACGAAATATTTCAATTCCATTCAGGGTTGGAAAATCGAACGCACACAAGCGAAACCGGAATCGGAAAGCGCGGTTGATAAATACATGAACCCGCCCGGACAATCGGAAGAAATCAACGATTTGCCGTTCGATAAACAATAACATTCAAAATACGTTCGGAACAATAAAAACAAACCACGACAAACATCGTGGTTTTTCTTTTTGAAAATATTTTAAAAATAAATGAAAAAATGTTTTGTAGAAATAAAAAAAGATTTACATTTGTCAGACAAACAAACAATAAATAAACTTTACATTATGGGATTAGACGTTACGGTGTATCAAAACATTCAAGTTTTGAACCCAACAAACAAAGAAATTGAAGACATGGATTATGATTTCATTGCATTCGTAATCGATGACGCTTTCAAACCAAGAATTAAGAATCTTATTGAAGACGCTTTTTATAGTGGGGACAATGTTTATGATGACATAAGTTATGCGTATTCGTATCATTCACGCTTTAGAAATATGTTAGGAATTTTGATTGGATTAAAAAACAGTGAATGGACAGACGGTGAAAAATTAAAACCGGAAATGGATTTTTTCGAACTTCTTTGGTTTGCTGATAATGAGGGGTGCATTGATTGGGAAACATCCGAAAAACTATACAATGATTTTAAACGAAATCAGGAAAAAGCAAATGAACTTTTCGGATATGATGAAGATTTTATATTCAATTATGAAAGATGGACAAAGGCGTTTTATTTAGGGAAGGAAAAAGGAGTTATTAAATTTCATTAACAAACAATCACATGATAACATTTACAAAACCAATCGTTTTTTTTGATTTGGAAACCACGGGTGTTTCCGTAGGGACTGACCGCATCGTTCAGATAGCCATCGAAAAACTTTTTCCCGACGGTTCCACGGAAAGCAAATCGATGTTAATCAATCCGGGAATGCCGATTCCAAAAGAAGCGTCGGACATCCACGGAATCACGGATGACATGGTAAAGGACGCGCCGACGTTCGCCCGAATCGCGAAATCCTTAAAAGAAAAATTTGATGGAAGCGACATTGCGGGATTTAATTCGGATGAATTCGACATCCCGTTGTTGCAAACGGAATTTGACCGGTGCGAAATACAATTCCCAAATGAAGGGACGTTCACAGTTGATATGTACACCATCGAAAAATTCGTCAATTCACATAAACTTGGTGAAACATTCAAACGTTATGAAGGTAAAGAATTGGTGAACGCCCATGATGCGACGGCGGATGTTTACGCGACACGCGTGGTGTTCGGCCATCAGGTTCCGAAACTCTTTGAAATGATGAAAGAAGCCATGGAAGATTTTCAGGGCGAAATCAACCCGGAATCCATTAGTAAATTCTTTAAAGGGGATAAAAAACGTTTTGATTTCGCGGGCAAAATGTACATTAAAGACGGGATTGTGTATTGGAATTTCAGTGACCACATGGACACGCCGGTCATGGAAAAAGCGAATCGCGGTTTTTTGAATTGGGTGTTAACAAAAGACTTTCCGCCACAGACGAAAAAGAAAATCCGGGAATTGTTATCCGATGAACTTGAAAAAAATAAAAGCAACCAAATAGATTTGATATAATGGAAACACTACAATTAAACCATTTAGCGGGATATTTACCGCACGATTTACAATGTATGTTCCTTAGCGAACCAGATAGTAAAGAACCAAATATTAAAACTTTGCACGGAATTGAAAAAGGATTTGAAAGCGATATAGTTATTGGAATGTTTGACGAATTTGATAATTCTGAATTTAATTATTTCAAACCAATCTTACGCCCTTTATCCGACCTGACAAAAGAGATTGAAGTGGACGGGGAAAAGTTTGTGCCGATTGATTGGATTGAAAAAAACAACCCGACTAAAGACGAAATGCCGTGCGCTATAATGTTAAATGGTTTTGTTGAAATGCATTATTACAGAGATTATGAAAAATTATTTGAATGGCACTTCGACGTTTTCGGATTGATTGAAAAAGGATTGGCAATTGATATAAATACTTTGAAATAAATGGCACGATTAGACAAAGAAAAAGAAGCGCGCTTGCAACCGAAACGGATTCAAACCGCCATCGATGAACTTCAAAAATTGGGGTTTGAGATTTACAACATCACAACCACGTCCATTCAATTTCAGTTTAAAGGGGAACGCGTGGTGTTCTTTCCTTATTCGGGATGGCATACGGGCAAAACAATAGTTGATGGGCGCGGATTAGATAAACTTTTAAATCAGATTAGAAATGGCGACAACTTGTAAATGTCCACCGGTGGAAACGCTTAAAAAAGTAACGTTGAAAAGTTGCCAACCGAATTTAAAGCCGTTAACCAAGGAACAAATTTTGGAACTTCAAAATAAAATGGTTGAACCTAAAAAAACGGATTTCGAAAAAGTGTCCGAATTATTAATCAAAAAAGCACATCGAGTAATTTTATAACAAACAAATAACAAACATGAAAAATCAAGAAAACGAAAAAAAAGAATTCAATTTGATGCAAGTGGACAACACGCAATTGGTTCACGTTTCAGAATGGGAAAAGAAATTGAAAGAATTGGTCAAAGCGAATCCTTATGTAAAAATCACCGACAAAAAATCGTTGGCATTGGCAAAGGAACGAAAAGCCAATTTGCGGGAAGCGCGGTTGGAATTGCGCACGTCCGGAAAATCGGAAAGTCAGGAATCCATGTTGTTGAACAAATTGAAAAACATCACGGCATTTGTGAAAGACACCATCGACAAATTGGTTGACATTCCAAAAACCCCGGAAGATAAACAAGACATTGAAATCAAACGATTCGAACAAGTGTTGGCGGATCTAAAAGCGGAAGAAGATGAAAAAGAAGAAAAACGAACCAAGGCGATCCGGGATGAAATTGATCGTGTGAAATTGGAATTGGCAACCGTTACAGAAAACGCAACATTCAAAACATTGGGTTCCGTTCAAGAAGCATTCGACAAAGTAAAGGTGACCGACGTGGAATTGATGGAATTATCGTTCCTATTTGACGAAATGATCATCGAACAACAAAAGATATTGGATGATAAAATTGAAGCCGTTAAACAAGCGGAAAACGATCGGTTGGAAAAACTGTCAAAAGATCGGGAAGCAATCATCAATCAAATGATCGTGGATGGTCAAGAAGTCGTGGACGGAATTGAAGCCAATCCGGTTGAAGAAAGATTGATCAAACAAATCATTTCCGGGATCTTTCAAACGTTGACCGGTTATGAAATTGAATTCGATGCGGATTCACTTAAAAAGATTGATGAAGAAAAAGAAAAAGCGATCGGAAAGGTCAAAGATAAATTTGAAAAAATCCACAACGATCAAGTTCAGGAAACGAAAAACCGTTTGGTTGAAGTGCGTGAAGGGTTGTTGGATTTGATCTTTCAAACCAATGTTTCCAACCATGAAGATAATGAAGCGGTGATCAAAAAAGCATTGAACCAAGAAGTCATGGAAGATGTGTTGGAAGATTTCGAAAAAATGAAAGTGATGGTGGCGAATTCATGGAAACGAAAAATGTCCGAGTTATCCGCCGACATCGAAAAAGAAGAAAAAAGATTGTCCGATCAATTAAATGACCGAATCAAAACCATTCAGGAATTAGGAATGACAACGGATGATGATCAAGAATGGAACGGTTTCGATTGCAAAGTTTTTGTGGATGATCTTTTCAACTATGATGGACATGAATTTGATGGATTGGTTGAAGAAATCAAACAAGCGAAATCCGATGATGAAGCCGAACAAGAACGTCAAACATTAATCCGCCCGGACAAAATCACAATGGTTGATGCGTTCGTTCAGGTGAAAAACAAAATAAGCGAAATCGAACCGGATGACTTTGTGACGGAAGGAATGTTTGTTCATTTCGTTGAATTGAAAAAACAACTAATGGAATTATGTGATTCTAATATCGAAACAATTAACAAACTATAAAAATGGCAATTACAGACACACCAACAAAATATTTCGTTTATAGAAATATGCAAGCCAAACACGGGATCAAATTAAGTGAAGATCAATTGGACACGATCGAAGAAATTTATGTTCTTGACAAAAAACAAAACATCTTCAAAATGGGAATTTATAGATTGATCAACGCGGTGTTTGCGTTTTTCTTTGGAATCATTTTGTTGATCTTCCGAAACAAAGAATTCACTAAATGGATGTTTATCGGGATGATGTTCATTTTCTTGGTGTACAATATCATTCAGATTTGGAACACCTATTTGGAACATAAAAGCGTAAAAGTAAAGCAACCGAAAACCGACGTGAATGGAATTTAATGATTCAAGCGAACATCCGGAATTTGTACGTCATGAAGGATCATCACTTTCCGTTGACGTGTTGGTATATTCAAAAAGAAAAGACGAACACACAATCGGTTGGTATAATTTCGACACACACAATTGGCATTTTCTTTGTCGGGAAGCCGTCGGAAAATTTGAATGGCGTTATTTCAATAAAAAAACAGATAAAACTTAATTTATGGCAATATCAACAAGACCGGATCTTTCATTCATCACCGGGAAAACGTTCGAAACGATGAATCAGTTCGCCCAATTTTATGAAGATGCGAACGATGAACAAACACAAATCATCGATAACGCGATCATGCGGATCCCGGAATTGATTTCCATCGCCGAACAAACGTTTGATGAAAAGAAGAACCAACCCGGATTGGTTTTTAAAATTGTTGAAAAAGTATTGAATTCAATAAAAAAATAACATCAACGGCGGGACTTGCAAAATCCGTGATTAGTTTGTTTTTAACAACATACTAAAATTGAATCACACGCATCACCCCGCCGTTTATTAATCAACTAAAAAAAATAATATGTTTAATCAAATACCTATTCATGTGAAAGATCTATTCACAAAAAAAGAAATAAAAGAATTAAAGACGGTAACCATGCCGGCGGATTTCATTCGATCATCGGTCAATTCTGATTTGTATTCCATCCAAGGTGATCCAATTTGGTTCGATAAGAACGACGGGGTGATCTTCAATTCCGGATCCAAGGAAATCGAAATCCCGTTGAAGTTGGCCAAAAAGAAATTCCCAAACGAAAACTTTTAATAATACTAAAAACAAACAGTATGCACCCAATTACATTTGAAGGCGTAAACACAAGTTTAGCCAAACCAACCGACATGACCGATGAACAATGTTCGCCACTACCGGCGGAAAAGAATGTGGATAATGGCGGTTTCGATTATTTTTTGACGGCATGGATGCCAAACAAAGAAGATTTGGAAGCGTTGAACGCCGGGAAACCGTTGTTCCTGAAAGTGATCGGCCTTGGACATCCGCCGGTTGCATTGTTCACGGTGAACGATGACGGAACCGGAAATTTTTAAGACATGGGAATCATTATCACCATCCTTTGTGTTGCGGTCATCGTGTTGATCATTGCAACAATTTGGATCGCCAAACAGATTAAAAAAAACGATGCGTTCTTTTATCCACATTGTCACGAATGCGGATCACGCACCGAACGCGAATGGATATGTGACCGGTGTGATCAATTTTATTGTGACAGTTGTTCCGCGCCATTTACATACATGAATCAAATTGATTATCCGTGTTGCGAATCATGTTCAAATGTTTATTATGATTAAGCCGGGAACAATAACGCAAAAGACGTTTTTAATAATGTTGATTGCGGTGATCATTTTAACGATCACAAACGTCGTAAACCTTTACAGATTCAAGAATTTAAAAACCATAAAACAAACAGAAATGGAAAACAAAAAGAAACGTCCATGTCATGTGAAAACAAAACGGTTTGAATTAACAGACGAAAAACGCGGTTGGATAAATGTGGAATACAACGGTTTATTCCATGAGTGGGGAAATGAAGCCGTTGAAGCCGGTGAAACGGGATTCGGGAATTTCACCATTGGAATCGTTGAAGATGAAACCGGACAAATCCACACAATCAATCCGAATCACATCAAATTTACGGATCGATGACGTGTTGCAATGATTCGAAGCCATTCCGGTTGGTATTCATCCCAAAACCAAATCCGGATTGCGTATCGGTGTCCGGGTTCCGATTGCGAAAATATTTTCAGGTGATGGAATTGATCAACAAAAAGTGAATCAAGACAATTCGGAAAAATTAATAAATGATCTTGATCGATATTCAAAACAATGTCAATTCAAGTTAAGTCGTATAAGGGATAAAATTCAATGTTATCCGTATAAGAAAAAAAGAAAAACCATTTAAAAACAAGTTATACCATGAAAGGAAAAAAAGTCAGTCCGGAAGAAAGAAAACAAATTGAAACGGACAAATCCAAAGAAAGGATCAAGCGATTAGCCGACAACGTATTCAAGGCAATCAAAGAAACATCGGAAGAAACAAGCGATCTTGGTGAATTCACGGTGTATGAAGTCAACGACGTTTTGTTGCGTGTCGCCCACCTTTACAACAAACGATTTTTGGACACCCAATTCGATGTGAAAGATGGTAAGTAAAGAAATAGAAATATTCAAAGAAGCGTCACGGATTTGGGGTGATGAAATGCAAACAATGATGTTGTTTGAAGAAATGGGCGAATTAATGCAATCCGTTTCGAAATTTGGACGAAAACGGGATTCATTAACGCACATGAATTTGTTGGAAGAAATCGCCGATGTCGAAATCATGTTGGATCAATTAAAGTTGCGATTAGGATCCGACACGGCGGAAACGATTTTGATCATAAGGGATCGTAAAATAAACCGTTTGGAATATGCAATATTTGAATTCAAACAAAAAAACAACCTTATACCGGAAGAAAAAACAGATCATGAAAAAACCATGGATATTGAAGTAAACGAACCAATTATTCTAACCAAGACAAAATGTGATAATTGCGAATACAGAACAACGGAATGTCAAAGTCCGAAAATTTGCGCGATGAATCATAAAAAAACGTAAGTTTACAAAGCCATATTATTGAATTAAGAGAAAAACCCGGAACGTCGTGATTGATGGATTTCGGGTTTTTTGTTTACTTTTAACATTATAAGAAACAATTAAAAATCAAATAAACATGGGAAATTGGATCATTGATCACCGCATCGAAAAAATGGAAACGGAAAAGCGTCGTCTTTTAACATTGAAAAAATCACACCGTTACGATCAACTTAAAACAGTAAATGAAACCATCGCACGATTAAAGCAATGGAACAAAGAATTGGCCGAAAACAAGCAAAGGAAAGTCAACCAAGGGACGGAACAAGACAAAACGGAGTTGATAAAGGAATACATCCAATATAAGAATTCCCAACGTTCCGAAATCCAAGCGTTGACAATCAATTGATTACAACATTAATTTGATTGAAAAGGCCGTGAAAAATAACATAATCTTACCATAAGAAAAAAAATGTGATATTTGTTGACGTATTAACCAAGTATAAAAAGAGAAATTATAATGGCAAAAAAACCATCATTAAACAAGTTGTTAGAATTGGCGGAAAAGTACGCCGGTTGTGTGAATGACATCGCCGACGCTTGCAAGGTAAAAAGACAAACGGTGTGGCAATGGAAGAAGGATCACCCGGAATTTAATGAAGCGATGTCTAAAGGGAATGATTTCATGTTGGATTTGGCCAAACAGGGTTTGCGATACCACTTGGAAAAGAAGTCCGAAAAAACGATCCTTTACACCTTGGATCGATTGGGACGCAAAGAAGGATTCGGAATGTTCTTGCAAGTGACGGACAAATCCAAATTGGATGATCAGTTGGACGGAATGACAGATGATCAAATCATCGAAGAAATGGAACGATCACGCAAACGAATAGAAAAAGCAAATGGCGGAACGTGATCAATTGATTCAAGAGTTTAAGAAACAAAAGAATCTTCAATGTCAGTTGGCAAAACGAACGTTGGCGCAATTCGCAACCTACATGAACCCGGAAGTTGAAATCGAATGGTTTCATAAAATCGTTTATGATGTTTTGGATCAATGGATCGAAGGGAAGCGGAAAAAAGTGGCAATCTTTATGCCACCGCAACACGGCAAATCAACAATGTCATCCGTTAACACCCCGGCGAAAATCCTTGGAATGAAGCCAAAAGCGAAAATGGTTGTTGCGTCCTATTCGGATAAGTTAGCGTCAAAATTCAACCGGGCGTGTCAGGACATCATTGATTCACCGGAATACCAAAGCATTTATCCAAACACCATTTTGCCGGCCAAAGGGATCGAAACCACAAACGAATTAAGGAATAACACATATTTCGAAGTCGTTAAACACAAAGGATTTTTCAAAGCGGTGTCGATCGGCGGGGCGTTGACGGGTGATCCGGTGGACTTTGGAATCATCGATGATCCGATAAAAGACCGTAAACAAGCCAATTCCCTAACCTATCGCAACGCGTTGTGGGATTGGTATCAAGACGTTTTTTTGCAACGTTTACACAATGATTCATGTCAATTGATGTTGTTCACCCGTTGGAATGAAGATGATTTGGCCGGGCGTTTATTCAATCCAAAGAATGAAAAATACAATGAAGATGAAGCGAATGAGTGGACGGTGATCGTTTTTCAAGCCTTAAAAGAGGAAACGTTGCCGATTGCAAACGCGATGGTGTATGATGATCCGCGTGAAATTGGTGATGCGTTATGGCCTGAAAAACACAGTAAGGAAAAGCACGAAAAAACCAAACGAAACAACCCGGTGACGTTCGCATCACTACAACAACAACGGCCATCGCCAACCAAAGGAAACATATTGAAGCGGGATTGGTTCCCGATCATAAGCGAATCCGAATTGCCATTCAACCCAATGAGCGTTGCAAAGGATTTTTGGATCGATGGCGCGTTCACGGAAAGTTCAAAGAACGATGAATCGGCACAATTGGTTTGTTCGGTGCATAAAGGAAAGATTTATATTTTCAACTGTCATGGTGTTAGAAAGGAACTGAATGAATATTTGAAATATATCAATCCGTTTATGAAGTCATCCGGTTATCGATCAACATCAAGTGTGTGGATCGAAATGAAAGCGTCCGGATTTGGTTTCTATTCGATGTTAAAGACACCCGAACACGGGAACTTTAATTGTCGCAAGGTGAATTCCAAGACGGTTTCGGAAGGGAAGTTGACACGGGTTCAAACGATTCAACCAATCATCGCATCCGGAAAAGTTATTTTGGTGAAGGGTGCGTGGAATGAAGCGTTCATCGATCAATGTTCGAACTTCCCGAACGACACACACGATGACATGGTTGATGTGTTGTCCTATTCGGTTTATGAAAATCTGATTGGTGATAATGATGTCGATGTATCTTACAATTAAAATATTTTCCTATATTTGAAATCTAATCAAAATCAAAATCAAAATCAAACATCATGAAAAGAATTGTATTACTTATCGCGCTGACGGTCGGAATGACTTTTGCGTGTTCAGGTTATCCGGAACAAAACACACCAAAGACAAATCAAGCGGATTTGTTTAGTCATTCGACAAACTTTCCCTAATCACACCAACGCGATCATCATTGATGTTCAGTTTGAAACTGACTTCTTTTATCAAGCTATTGAAAACAAGATCGGTCAACACGTTCATCAAGGATCACCGGGTTGGGTTAATGTGAAATTACAAACACCGATTCCGGGACTTTAAATCCCGATAATCAAAAAATTACGATACGAAAAAACCATGTCAAAAGCATGGTTTTTTTTGTTTTTGTAAAATGAATCAAAAAAAATATAACTTTGTAAAGACTTCAAAGGGATAGAACGTCCATTTTTTAAAATCAATATTAACATTAAATTAGAAAATTATGGATTGTAATTGTCCTGAACCAACCGCATTGACAGAAATCGTTGCGGAAAACTGTGGTGTCGATTTAAAACAGATTCAAAGAATCGCCGTTCAACGTTATGGTGATGTATTTGATTCAGCCGGTACACCAACACCAACCGACATTTTGGAACTTGCAACATGGCAAGCGAAAAAGATTTCGGAAACGGATTTGAAAATCGTATTTACACCAATGATCGGCGGTGATCCGGTTATCGAAGCGGGTGAAGCGATCAGAAACGGCGGTGGCGATAACTCAACATTGAATGGCGTTGAAGAAATTGACGGAACAAACCCGTCGGCGTTTTCATGTGTGTTCAAATCGTTACCATCAACAACCGAATCACAATTGAAATTGTTGATGTGTGAAAAAAACTTAGTGGTTTACTTATTCTTATCAGGTGGGCGAATCGCGGTTGTGAAAGTAAGCGCAACGCAAAAGAAAGGATTTCCAATCCAATCATTCTTTGTGTCCGATCGTTCGAATCAAGGTTTCGGAACCAAAGACACCGTTTCAATGTCTTTCAGTTTACCGGAAGGATGGTCAAATGATTTGGAAATCGTGAAGCCTAATTTTAACCCGTTCACAGACCTTTAATGGTTTGTGAACATTTTACTTTTAAGATATGTCAACAAAGAAAGAAACGGCCAAATTAAAGGTCAAAGGGAAGAAAGACGCGAAACCGGTGGAGTTTACAATGAGTGAAGCCAACAAACTATTGAAATTACCAAATTGTCAATGGGAATTGGCCGATGAAAAGTTGGAATGGAACGGAATCGAAATCGCTAAAAAAGGTTAAAACATGATATTGAACGAAACATCGG